>ENA-UOOR01001721-UOOR01001721.1-fermentation-metagenome-genome-assembly--contig:-NODE-1721-length-24684-cov-4.969020_pt1 | contig 24684 bp, 26 predicted proteins | sample MGYA00245780_ERZ724029 | MGnify/ENA primary metagenome ERZ724029 (study PRJEB28704, sample SAMN03018315) | fermentation metagenome | biome: anthropogenic terrestrial biome; feature: soil; material... | reverse complement strand
CTGGAAATTGAATAGAAATGTTTCAACAAAAATTATTATACGAGGAGTTAAAATATGATTGAATATGAGCATACAAACAAGCTTATTATGGAGAAATCTCCATACCTTTTGCAGCACGCTCACAACCCTGTGGACTGGTATCCATGGGGAAAGGAAGCTTTTTTAAAAGCGAAGGTTGAAGATAAACCAATTTTTCTCTCTATCGGCTATTCCACCTGTCATTGGTGCCATGTCATGGAGCGGGAAAGCTTTGAGAATGCTGATGTAGCAAAATTGCTTAACCAATCCTTTATAGCCATCAAGGTAGACAGGGAAGAGCGGCCGGATGTAGATCACATTTATATGGAGGTATGCCAGGCTCTGACAGGCTCCGGAGGATGGCCGCTGACTATTTTCATGACCCATGATCAGAAACCCTTTTTTGCCGGAACGTATTTTCCAAAAAATGACCGAATGGGAATGAAGGGACTTATCAGTATTTTAGAAGCAATTGGTGAAGCATGGAAAACAAAACGGGATGTTCTTTTGAATTCCAGCAGGCAGATTCTGAACTATATTTCCAGAAATCGTGTCCAAAGCCATGAAGAAATTCCCGACGATATATTTGACACTGCCTTTTCAACCTTTAATCAATATTTTGATCCTATATACGGAGGCTTCGGCCGTGCTCCGAAATTTCCGACACCCCATAATTTAATGTTTCTTTTAAGATACTGGAAACAAAGCGGGGAACATCTGGCGCTTGAGATGGTTGAAAAGACGCTGGATTCCATGTATAAGGGCGGTATATATGATCATATAGGCTTTGGATTCTGCAGGTATTCCACCGATAAAAAGTGGCTGGTACCGCATTTTGAAAAAATGCTCTATGACAACGCCTTGTTGGCCATGTCTTATCTTGAGGCCTGTCTGGCTACCCGGAAGGAACGGTTCGGGTCCATTGCCCGGGACATTTTAACGTACATTTTAAGGGATATGACTTCTCCTGAAGGGGGATTTTATTGCGCTGAGGATGCTGATTCTGAAGGTGTGGAGGGCAAATTTTATCTTTGGTCCCTGGCTGAAGTTCTGGACACTTTGGGCCAGGAAGAGGGCAGAGGCTTTGCCGCTTTTTATGATATTACCAGTAAGGGCAATTTTGAGGGGAAAAGCATACCAAACTTGATCAACAACAATTTGCCCGATGAAAATATCGGTTCTGTAAAAGCTTCCCGGGATAAGCTTTTTGAATATCGCCAAAAAAGAATTCATCCATATAAGGATGAAAAAATTCTTACCTCATGGAATGGGCTCATGATTGCGGCGATGTCGATGGCAGGCCGTGTTCTTGGAGATGCGCGTTTTACTGATGCCGCAAAAAAGGCGGTAGATTTTATATACTCCAGGCTCTTTCGGGAAGATGGCCGCCTCCTTGCCAGATATCGCGACGGAGAAGCCAATTATCCGGCATATGCCGGGGACTACGCTTTTTTGGCCTGGGGTATCATTGAATTATATGAAACAACCTATGAGGCGGATTATCTCAAGAAAGCCCTAGAGCTTACCGATGATCTTTTGTCGCATTTTTGGGACGAAGAGCATGGGGGGGTTTATGTTTATGGCAAGGATGGCGAATCCCTCATTACAAGGCCTAAAGAAATATATGACGGGGCTATGCCCTCCAGCAATTCTGTGGCTGCCATGAATCTTTTGAGGCTCAGCCGGCTTACCGGCCGCAGCGAATTGGAGGAAAGAGCTGACAGACTTCTAAAGGCTTTTTCAGGCGATATTGTCAGCAGCCCTATGAGTTATTCCTATGCACTCATGGCCCTGATGTTTGCCGGAGCCAAAAGCCAGGGAGTCGTTATTGTGGCAGAATCGGCTGAGGAGGCAAAACCTTTTGTCAAAAGTGTACATGATGCTTTCAGACCCTTTACCACCTCTCTGGTGTACCAGCCTGGAAATAAGGAATTAATAGAGCTGGCGCCTTTTGTACAGCCTTATACAAAGCTGGAAGGGAAGGCATCTGCGTATGTATGCGAGGGATTCAACTGCAAGGCGCCGGTAACAGATACGGTCTCTTTTGAAAATTTGCTGCACTAGAAAGGATTATAACAGGGCTTCACCGGAAGCTGCGATACATGAGAAGACTTTCAGGCAAGGACAAAGCTCTTTGGTTCCCCCGGCAGAGCCGGGGGGTTATTGTAGTATACACAACACATCATTATAATTATACTTAGATCTCATATATTAGGAGCCGGCCTGGATTTTCCAAGAAGCTCCGCAAATTTCTTGCTCATACCCTGGAGCTTGCCATAGAGATCATAGCTTGGCTGAGCACCATAAGCCACCTGGAGATAGCTGTTGATCATAAAAATCATAATAATGGAATCAAGTACGGCCCATTTTAATACAAAAACAAAGGTCATAACTGCTGCTATGGCTCATGACACATTCATCTACATAATTCAGAATAATATCAACGAAGAAATTGACAATCTTCATCAGTTATTTGACTCCCGGGATAAAGCCCAGAGGTTCCCGGGCCAACCGGTACAGGTCCCAGCCGCCGCCGGCAAATAACGCAAAAATTAAGAAGGCGAAGAATCCTTCCGGCTGAATAGCGTTAATGATGAAGACCACGATGGCCGCATAAATGCAAATTCCGATGAAAAAAATAAGATAGGCCAAAAAACGAATGGGCATAAAGGGGATAGTCTTTGCAATGATTGCAGACGGTTTCATTACATGTCCCTTGATATGATATTTTCAGTATAAATATATTATATTCTGGAATTTGAAACAATAAAACGAAATTTGTATTTTAAATTTACTATTATTGCGCAAAATATTTTTCTATTGTAATCTAATAAAAGAAGAATGATGGCGTAGGGCTATATTTTACAGAATTACGGAGGGGACGAATGATAAATCTCTTAACACCGGATGCTTATGTGGGTTCCATTTTTAACATTACTCCGGATCGATTGAAAAGCAACGGTATTTACGGACTCATACTGGATATTGATAATACACTGGTTGCAACACATGTTCGGGCTGCCGATAAAAAAGTCCTCCATTTTATTTCTGATATGAACGCTCAGGGAATAAAAACTATTGTTGTTTCAAACGGGCGGAAAGAGCGGGTTGAATTATTTTGCAGACCCCTTGGTATAGAATATGTATATAAAGCTTTAAAACCCCTTGGCCGCGGTTTTGATATAGCCATCGAAAAATTAAAGCTGCCTGAAAACCAAATTGCCATTATAGGAGATCAGCTTTTTACGGACGTCTTGGGGGGTAGACTGAAAGGAATCCATACCATTTTGATAAAGCCCATTGATCTGGACGAGCCTTTTCTGATTAAAATTAAGCGAATATTCGAAAAACCTTTTTTAACAAATAAGCAATACAAAGATAAATTTTAGAAATATTTAGTGTTTTTTTGCTATCGATGTGTTAAAATAAATTAGTCGCAGGAGGTTTTTTGTATGCATGCAATGAAAAACTACATGGAAGAAATTGTTTGGAATTCCTTGGACGAAGTCCTAAAGGATGTTAACATGTGTCATTGTGAACGCTGTCGGCTTGATGTTGTGGCTAAAGCGCTGAATAGCCTGCCTGCGCAGTATGTAGTTACTGAAAGAGGGCAAATTTATTCTAAAATTAATAATTTGAAAGCCCAATTTGAGGTTGACGTTATTTCTGCCATCACAAAGGCTGCGATCATTGTAAAAAATAATCCAAGACATAGTGCTGATGAAAGTCAATTCACAAATACATAGTTTCCTTATAAAGAACTATTATAAAAAGAGTATTGAATACTGTAAATGCTTTGTGATATAATATTGCAGGTATTTTTAATACGCACGCCGTCTGATTTGCCAGGTTGTGCTCTTTCCAATACGGTTTTGAGTTCCTTGCAAAAAAGAAGACGGCGGAGGAAAAAAACAAGGAGGATTTTAAAAATGTCAGTTATTTCAATGAAGCAACTGCTTGAAGCAGGTGTGCACTTCGGTCACCAAACCAGAAGATGGAACCCCAAAATGGCGGAGTATATCTTCACAGAAAGAAACGGGATTTATATCATTGATCTTCAGAAAACTGTTAAGAAAATCGATGAAGCCTATTTCTTTATCAGGGATTTAGTTATGGAAGGCGGAAATATTCTTTTCGTCGGAACCAAGAAGCAAGCTCAGGATGCTATCAAAGAAGAAGCAGGGCGCTGCGGCCAGTACTATGTGAACAACAGATGGCTTGGCGGTATGTTGACGAACTTCAAAACCATCCGCAAGGGCATTGATCGCCTTCAGGAACTGAAGAAGATGGAAGCCGACGGTATCTTTGAAGTACTTCCTAAGAAGGAAGTCAGCAAGCTTAATCTTGAAATGGAAAAGCTTGAGAAGAACCTTGGCGGTATTACCGAGATGAAAAAGCTTCCTGTTGCTTTATTCGTTGTAGATCCTAAGAAGGAAAGAAATGCTATCCTTGAGGCCAGAAAATTAGGTATTCCAATAGTAGCCATTGTCGACACCAACTGTGATCCTGATGAAGTTGATTATGTCATTCCTGGCAACGATGATGCTATCAGAGCAGTTAAGCTCATTAGCGGAAAAATGGCTGATGCCGTTATTGAAGCCAGACAGGGCGAAATGGGTTCTGCCGCTTCCGAATCATCTGAAGAAGAACTTGAAAACCCAGATATGGTTGAAAAGGTAGAAGAAGAAGATAGCACAGAGGCCTAATCATTACTTAAGAATTACAGTACAGGAGGATATATTAATGGAAATTAGTGCCAGCATGGTTAAAGATTTGCGTGAGCGTACCGGTGCCGGTATGATGGATTGTAAAAAAGCTCTTGTTGAAACCCAGGGCGATGTGGAAAAGGCCGTTGAGTTTCTTCGTGAGAATGGTCTTGCAAAGGCTGCTAAAAAAGCCGGAAGACTTGCTTCCGAGGGTATTGTAGAAGCATATATCCATGGCGGCGGACGTATCGGTGTTCTGGTTGAAGTCAATATTGAGACTGACTTTGCTGCCAACAATACTGATTTTCGTGCTTTTGTAAAGGATATTGCCATGCAGATCGCAGCAATGACTCCGCTTTATGTACGCAGAGAAGAGGTCCCGGCTGAAGTCATTGAGAAAGAAAAGGAAGTTCTCAAAGCCCAGGCCATTAATGAAGGCAAACCTGCTCACATTGCTGAAAAGATGGTTGCAGGAAGAATTGAAAAGTATTACAAAGAAGTTTGTCTGCTTGAGCAGCCGTTTATAAAAGACGGTGAGAAGACCGTTGAAGAAATTCTGAAAGAGAAGATAGCCGCTATTGGCGAAAATATCAATATCAGAAGATTTGTTCGTTTTGAGAAAGGCGAAGGCTTGGAGAAAAAGGATGAGAATTTCGCTGAAGAAGTATTGAAACAAATCAAGTAATTTTAATTTGAAGGGGTATATTGATAAATCGTCATTATACCCTTTTTATTAATGCTATAAAGTTTATTCAATAAGACGAGCCAACTCGTCCCTGCCATGTATGGAGGCATTATGGATTTAAAGTATAAGAGAATCATGTTAAAAGTTAGCGGTGAGGCCTTGGCCGGTGAAACAGGCTTTGGTATTGACCAGAAAATTTTGGCAGAGATAAGTGAGAAAATAAAAGCAGCGTGGGAAATAGGTATTGAAATAGGTATTGTTGTAGGCGGGGGCAACTTTTGGCGCGGGCGCAGCAATCCGGGTATGGACAGAACCACCGCCGATCATATGGGGATGCTGGCTACAGTGATGAATTCCTTGGCACTTCAGGGAGCTCTGGAATCCATCGGTGTGCCTACAAGAGTCCAATCTGCTCTTGATATGCCCAGGGTGGCAGAATCATATATACGCAGAAGGGCAATCAGGCATCTGGAGAAAAAGCGCATCGTCATTTTTGCATGCGGAACCGGTAACCCGTTCTTTTCTACAGATACCGCCGCTGTATTAAGGGCGGCGGAAATTGAAGCCGATATTATTCTCCTTGCTAAAAATGTTGACGCTATATATGACAGCGATCCAAAGATGAACCAGAACGCAGTGCGTTTTGATAAAATCAGCTTTATGGAGGTTCTTCATCGTCAACTGGGAGTTATGGATTCAACTGCTACATCTTTATGTATGGACAACAATATTCCGCTATTAGTTTTTAGCATTAAGCAGCCTGAAAACATTATAAAAGTTTTAAATGGTGAAAATGTTGGTACATTAGTTGCGAGGGAGGTTTAAAAAATGGATTACAGTCAATTTAAGTCTAAGATGGACAAAACCCTGAATGTTCTCAAGGAAGAACTGGCTACCATCCGCGCAGGGAGAGCCAACCCGAATCTGCTAAACAAGCTTATGGTCAATTATTACGGAACTCCGACCCCAATCACTCAGCTTGCCAATATTCAGATTCCGGAAGCTCGGCAAATGATCATTCAACCGTGGGATGCTAAAATACTTAACGACGTCGTCAAAGCTATTCAGATGTCAGATTTGGGGCTTAACCCCAATAATGACGGGAAGGTTATTCGCCTGATGTTTCCGCCGCTGACTGAAGAAAGAAGAGTTGAACTTACCAGAGATGCCAAAAAACTGGGTGAGAATTCTAAAGTGGCTGTTCGCCAGATTCGCCGCGATGCAGTTGAATTCTTCAAGAAGAAAGAAAAAGCGAAAGAAATCTCAGAGGACGATCTCAAAAACACAGAAAAAGATATTCAGAAGTTTACGGATGAATTCATCGAGAAGATTGACAAAACTGTCGCTGGAAAAGTAGCAGAAATCATGGATATCTAAAACTGCGGTTCTCAATTGATGGACATATATTGCCAAAAGCAAAGGCCTGAATAAAAGTATTGTACTTTTGTTTAGGCCTTTTTGAAAGAAGTTTAAAGTTTAGGGCGCTTACCATAGGAGAACTTTAAAGCTTCGTAGAATATAATAGAATACCAATGAGCCTATAGCATAACGTCCATTATAAAAAATGCCAGGAGGAAAAAGGATGCGAAAGCGTAAGAAGGTCTTTATAGTTATAATTGCAGTATTGGCAATATGGTTGGGAATCACCTTTTACTTTATTGCTCAGCATTCCGTAATCGGCAAAGAAGCTAGAATAGAGCAGACTGTAGTGTTTGAGGATATGACGATCGAGCTTAATAGTTTGGTTGTTTGTAACTTTGAAGATGACCTCAGTGATTTTAGCGCTCCAAGAAATAAATTAAAGGATAAGGTTCTTTCGAATCTCCCACAATCCCTCATCGTACCGTATGTCAGGATACAGTATTTATACAGTACTCCCTATAAAATAGATAATGAATTCTGGCGGACTGCTTTCTTTGGGAAATGTATATTCGGCAGACAGACTGAAACAACGGACTTTCCGGAGTATTTCCGTGACAATATCAGTATAAGGGTTTTAGATTCTGACGGGGTTGAGTATAGCAGCGAAAGCAGCATGAGATATGAAGATAAGGGTCAGGAAATAGATTTCATGATAGGGGGGAGGGATTTTCTGATTGAAAGGCTGCAGGAAGGAATGAAAGTCTTTGTAAAGCACTTGGAAAGCGGACAAGAGAGAGAATTCGAGATAAACTTCCAGGACTTTGTCACTTATAAGCATAATAACTCATTTGGAAAAACATTTCCATTCCCTTATAAACTATAAATTACATAGAACAATTTTATGTATGGCGCAGCATAGGGGCACTTAATCTGGTACAATAAGATTTAGGCTAAATAGGCAGCGCTGTATGGATACTGCAAAACAGGATACTTACAAGTTAATTTATATAAGGAGCATGGGAATGAACAAGAATAAAGAAGCAGCTTCAATTGGATTTATTGGAATACCTGATGAAGAGACTATTGCCACGTTAGAAAAAGAATGGGGGAAGCCTATCAAGAAAATGGAGAAAAAAGGAAAGATTATCCTATTGGTTGGCAAAGGCTTATTCAAAAAGAAGATTGTAATTCCTATTGAGAAATGATCATACCGATTTATCAAATTCTTAAGCAGAGAAGCATATGAATATAAAGAATAAAAAAATAGGACAGGATCGCTCGAAATGAGCGATCCTGTGTAACCTTTAATTATTAGCTTTAGAGAAATTTGCGCTGCTTGTAATTTCAAATTTGCCAATAATAGTCTTTCCGTCAACAGCATATAAAGGAACTGTACGAATAACAACTCTCTCATTAGGTTTTGCTTTTGATACTTTTTCTTCAATAGCTTTTGTCATTGCAACGGCTTCCGCAGGTGTTTTTGGCATTTTTCCCCGGAGATCTTTTGCATAAGCATAACCCTCAACACCATCTACACCCACAGCAGATATCAAATCCGGCTCTGTTTCCTCTGAAATGGCATCCGCACCAGAGCCATAAGTCAATCCATTCTCGTTGATAGGGTATTGGGGCGGCACTTCAAGACTTCTATTCAATATGCCTGCCGAAGCTACATTAACAATTGTTAATAGCGTTAATACGACAGTAAAAACTAAAATAATTTTATTTGCATTTTTCATATTATTATTTACCTCCTACTTTTAAAAATAAACTTTTTTTACTATAAATTATGGTGCATTTAGTGAAGGACTCTTAAACGTAGAGTATGTTGTATAGCCATTACCATTATATGCTGCTGTTATACCATAACTATAATAAGCTTGTCCAGAAACTGGCGAATCTAGCCTAGCGCTATCGCTATGCAGAACCCAAGCTGGAGAACTATTGTATAAATAGTCTGTTTCTTCAATCATTTTACCAGATGAATTATATAATCTGCTTCTAGCACCTAAATAGCCAGTAGGAACAGCAGTTTCTGTACCTGGAGGGTCGCATACAGCAGAACTAACAGCGGCTACAAATGTTGATCCATCATAATTTGTCCCTGTATTTATAGTACTATAGTTAAAGTAATCGTGTCCATAAACTGTATAATAACCTTTTGAACTTTCTGCGGAGCTCGCTAAAGCTATAATAATATTAGTCACTAATAAAAGTAAGCAGAGAATAAGGGCAACGTTAAATTTTTTCTTCATAGAAATCGCCTCCATTTTTATATAGTATTAGAATAATTAATTAAACATTGGAATCAACTCCCTTATTTATAGTATATAATATTTTTTGTTAAAAAACTTGAAATGTAATGAATGCGACTTTTAATGTAATAACTGCCTATGATTTTTGATCACATTAGACAAAATAGAAATTTTGTATAATACGAGATGGATGTGGTATAATATTAGTATCAAAAGGTTCCGATGATTGTTTTGGGATCTAAAATGTGATTAACAGAATCATAGATCCAATACCTTTATTATATATTGGATTGCTATACAAATGACAATGTTTGGAGGCTTTACTTATGATAAAAGAATATTCGGATTTGCCTGATATCGCAATAGAGTTTCTTGATTATATGCTCACAATGAAAAACAGATCTCCAAAAACTATTTCAGAATACCATTATGACCTAAGAACTTTCTTTCGATATATCAAAGTCACCAAACATCATGCTGACGAAGAAAAATTTGATGTTCTGCCGGTTAACGATATTACTTTGGATGATATCAAATCTGTAGATCTTACGGACCTTTACAGCTTTATGTCCTATGTGAGCCGCAATCATAATAATAAAGCAGTTACCCGCGCCCGCAAAGTTGCCTGCCTAAAGTCCTTTTATAAATACCTTTATAGCAAACTGAAAATCATTGAATATAATCCTGCTGCAGAACTGGATTCACCTAAGCTTGTTAAAAGGCTTCCCAAGTACTTAAAATTGGAAGAAAGTGTAAAACTATTGGAAAGTGTCGATGGCAAGAAAAATGTCGCCCGGGACTATGCCATTCTGGTTCTGTTTATGAATTGCGGGCTTCGGCTCTCAGAGCTTGTAGGTATTAATATCAGCAATATTCGGGGCGATACGCTTACGGTTATCGGTAAAGGCAATAAAGAACGGACCGTTTACTTAAATCAAGCCTGCCAGGATGCCATTGCTGCTTACATAGTTGAAAGAAATAAAATGAAAGTAATTAAAGATCCCAAGGCACTTTTTTTAAGCGAACGCAAGGTTCGCATCAGCCCAAAAACCGTTCAATACCTGGTTAAAAAATATATTCAGGCGGCCGGCCTTGACCCTGATAAATATTCCCCGCATAAGCTCAGGCATACGGCGGCCACGCTTATGTACAAGTACGGGCATGTGGACATACGTGCACTGCAGGCTATTTTAGGTCACGAAAGCATTGCAACTACAGAGATTTATACCCATGTGGACGAGGATCAGCTTAGAAATGCTGTAAAAAGCAACCCCCTCTCCTCTATCCGTTATAACAAAAAAGAGAATCAAAATAAAAATCCGGAAGTATAAATGCACTCCATCCTGCCCTGTATTTTTGTCTTAGGCCGGAATGAAGTGCATTTTTCATAGCTTTTATATTATTCCAATTTCATGAATGCGCAGTAACCTCTGAAGGTGGCATAGATATCTGCCTTGCTTGCAATTTCAAAAGGAGAATGCATCGACAAAATAGGAACTCCTACGTCGATCACGTCCACACCGAGGTTGGCGATCATCATGGCGATGGTTCCTCCGCCTCCCTTATCGACAGCTCCCAATTCTGTGATATGCCATGGTATATTGTGGCCGTTAAAGAGCCTCCGGATCTCTCCCAGATATTCGGCATTGGCATCACTGGCGCCGGATTTTCCTCTGGAACCGCTGAATTTCATAATAGCAATTCCTTTGCCTAAATACCCGGCATTCATTTTATCATGGGTGCCTTCATAATTAGGGTCATAGGCTGCGTTGACGTCGGCAGAAAGCATTTTGGAGCGATCCAGCGATATGCGGACCAATCTGTCCGTATACGGGATTTCGGCTGACAGCGCACAAAGATCTGCTATAAAGTTTTCAAGAGCCCTGGATTCCGCGCCCGTATTGCCTACGCTGCCAATTTCCTCTTTATCGGTAAGGTAGCAGATGGCAGTATATTCCGGGTTCTCAGTTTCAAAAATAGCCATTAGGGCAGGATATGCGCAGATTCGGTCGTCCTGGGCATAAGCGCCTATCATGCTCTTATCAAAACCTACATCCCGCGCTTTAAAGGCAGGGACCAGCTCGAGCTCGGAGGAAATGAGGTCTTCCTCAATGATTCCGTATTTCTCATGGAGCAGGTTTAAAATATTCCTTTTAAATCGATCCTTGTCATCCTTATCTTCCATAGGCATAGGCTCAGAGCCAATGAGAGCGTTCATGTGCTCTGCCTGGAAAGCTTCATTGAGTTTCTTCTCATATTGCTCCTTTGAAAGATGGGGCAAAAGATCCGTTATGGTAAATACAGGATCTTTTTCGTCCTCACCGATATTGATCTCTACAATGGAGCCGTCAGCCTTTACAATAACGCCATGAAGCGCCAGCGGAATAGCTACCCACTGGTATTTCTTAATGCCGCCGTAATAGTGGGTTTTAAAAAACGCCATATCGGTGGATTCAAAAAGCGGGTTCTGTTTGATATCAAACCGGGGCGCGTCCACATGGGCGCCCACGATTCGGGTTCCCTCATGAACAGGCCTGCTGCCGATGACGGATAAAATCATCAGCTTATCCTTAATGACACGATACACTTTATCGCCCGGATTCAATTTTGCATCATTCAACTCATCCAGATTTTTATAGCCTTTTTCTTTCGCCAGAGCAATACTTTCCTTTATAAATTCGCGCTCTGTTTTTGCCTTGTTCATGAAAGCCTTATAGCCTTCACTGAAAGAGAGTATCTTATTTTTATTAAAATCAGAATTATCCCAAACATTTATCGGCTTATATAAAAGATCGGAAGCATCAACTTTTTTTAATACAGGATCGTTGATGGGCATCTGAACTGAAGTCTGAGCTTTAGGTGGACGTCCCCGCCCCCTTTTCACTGTTGAAGCAGCAATCGAGACATTTTGGTCAGCATTTTTTCTAGGCCTTCCCCTTTTTCTTTTTTCAGTGGATATTTCCTTCATACAATGTCTCCTTTCGGGGTTTATTATAAAATATATGAATATTATACCACTTTTTTTCTTGATAAATCCATTATCCCAAATATTAAAGATTTTTATTAAAAATACAAGCAATAAAACATTTAATGGCACACTCGGGCACGAATAAATTGAATATATTTAAAAAAGCCCCTCTTGGGGCTTTTTATTAGTATCGGTGTTAATATTTATAAAATGATACAGATGAGGCCGCCGCTTCCTTCATTAATGATTTTTTGCAAGGTCTCCTGAAGTTTTAACTGCGCTTCCTCAGGCATCCGGTATAATTTGTTCTGAAGTCCTTCTGTTATCAGCTCATGGAGGGATTTGCCGAAAATATTGGATTCCCAAAGCTTTTCAGGTTTTCCTTCAAATTCTTTCAGCAGGTAATTGACCAGTTCCTCCGATTGCTTTTCAGAGCCCACCAGCGGAGCAATTTCTGTTTCGATGTCGGCTCTGATCATATGAATGGAAGGAGCACTGGCACGCAGTTTTATTCCAAACCGCGATCCCTGGCGCACAATTTCCGGCGGTTCTAACGTGAGCTCTTCCAATTTTGGGGTAACCACGCCATAGCCTTTGGTGCGGACCTCGGCCAGAGCGTTCTCAACCTTCATATATTCCTCGCGGATTTCAGAAAGCTCTTTCAAAATTGTAAACAAACGCTGTTCTCCGTCGATTTCAAGGCCAATATCCTCTTTAATGATCCGATAAAACAGTCCATCCGCCGGCTTGAGCTCAATGGTAACCTCCCCTGTTCCCATATGGATATTAACCAGAGGAGCTTTATTCATGAATTCATAGGAGTTAAGCCTGTCTGCCGCGTCGTATGCAAGCTGCACAGTGGACTTATCCATGAACGATTCGCGTATGGCCGAGAGCATTTCTTTTCTGAGCCAATGGTCACTGTCCAGGGAAAGAATCCAGCCGGGAAGGTTAAAGCATATCTCGCGGACCGGGAAGTCCAGAAGTATTCCATGGATGACCCTATTAATGGACTGGATATTAAGATTCAGACAATCCAACGGAAGAACTGTTTTGCCATATTTTTCACTGAGTTCCTTACTGAGCTGCTTGGTTTCGGCGGCCTCGGGATGGGTGGTATTCAGCAATATTACAAAGGGCTTTCCTGATGCTTTCAGTTCCCTGACCACACCTTCCTCAGCTTCCTCATATTCGCTCCGGGAGAATTGTGTAAACGATCCATCAGCAGTGATCATGATACCAATGGTGGAATGGTCGTTTATAACCTTTCGGGTTCCAATTCCGGCAGCTTCTTCAAACGGGATTTCATATTCGGACCATGGGGTTTTCACCATGCGGGGCATCTCATCCTCCATGTGACCGATGGCGCTCTTAACCATAAAGCCCACACAGTCCACCAGACGAACCTGCAAAGTGATATTCTCATCCATCGCGATAGTGACCGCTTCGTTTGGTATGAATTTTGGCTCAGTGGTCATAATCATTCGTCCGGAAGCACTTTGGGGCGACTCGTCAACAGCCCTTTCTCTGTCGTATGGGTTTTTGATATTGGGTACCACAAGGGCATCCATAAACTTCTTTATAAATGTGGACTTACCGGTTCTTACGGGTCCAACAACTCCTATGTATATATCGCCCTTTGTCCTCTCAGCAATATCACTATATATGCTGTATAAACTCTCCACGGCCAATCCCCCTTCAGTATCTGTCGGTACATGCAAGGTGCATGACCCAATCGGTCAATATAAGTATATTGGACCTAAATTCGATATATTCAAAAATATTGAATAATTTTTGGCAGAATGCTTTATGGTCTTAAAAATAAAAGGTTTCTTACGCTTCATAAATAAATTTGCCCGGCAACTAATAAATAAATAGTTTTCTGAGAAAAATATTCATGTCGCATGACATTAAAATTTATGATGGAGGTATGATTGATATGAACACTACGCAACAAGGCGGTCAACAGCAGCAGAACCAGCAGATGCCGCAAAATCATCAGCAGATGCAGGGTCAGCAAAGTCAACAACAGGGACAATCCATGCTTACCAGCAAAAATCTGACCATACTGGAAGACATGCTGAATTTTGAGTCTCTGAACTACAAGAAGCTGGAGATGTACTCTGAAAGTGTTAATGATCCCCAGCTGAAAGATATCTGCAATCGGGCTGCACAGCTTCACAAGCAGCATTTTGACATGCTCTTCAATTATCTTAACTCCCACAATAAGCCTGCGCAGCAGCAACAACAACAGTAATAAAGGAGGAACAAATAATGCAACATACACCGGTATTTACAGAGCAGGAAATCATGAATGATGCTCTAAGCAGCGAAAAACAAGTTATAAACGCCTATGGGACCTTTATCGCGGAATCTACCTGTGAAAATTTGAGATCTGAATTGGCTAAGATCATTAATGACAAACAGCAGATTCAATATCAAATTTTTGATGCTATGAGGCAAAAAGGCTGGTACAATACAAAAAATGCTAATATGAACGATGTGCAAACAGCCATGCAAAAGTATCAGACTATGAAGCAAAGCATGCAATAAGCGGCCCGATCAATCAAAAAGCCGGTAATACCTTTTGGTATTACCGGCTTTGTTTTCATTTATAGTTTTCAAACTGAAGTCTGGTTTTATCGGCGCGATATTTAGTAATGATATATTCAACGGGCTGACCGCTTTTGGAGTAAAGAATATTATTGATGCGGATCAAAGGCTGGCCAGGCTGGAGCTTTAAATGAATGGCGTCCTTCTGATCGGTGCTGATAACCTCCAGTACGCTTTTTGCATGATTGGGAATGAGCGGGTACTTGCCTCTCAAAATATCTTTATTCTCCTGAATATCGTCACAAATCTCTGGAAACAGTGTTAAGGGTATATAGGAAACATTTAATGACACGATATCATTACTCAGTATATTGGTATAAGTAATTACGGCAAATTCAATTTTTGCTTCGGGCTTCAGGCAAAATATCTCTGCAATTTTAGCGTATTCCTGACCGCTGGCGATATCCATGGATAAGATATTCTTTTCGCCGGGTTTATTACTGTCTAAAATGGAGTCGGTAAAGCCGGTATAATCCTTTACACTGATATATACCTTCTGCGAAGATACAAAGGTACCCTTCCCCTTTAGTCTATATAATTTTCCGCTGGCTGTCAGTTCATTGATGGCCTGCCTTACGGTGGGCCTTGAAATATTGTATTGTTCACAAAAATCCTGTTCTGAAGGAATCCTTGTATCCGATTCAAATTCACCATTTTCGATCTTCTCTATAATAAGATTTTTCAACTGACAATATAATGGGACATTACTATACTTATTAATGGTGACCATTCTCTTGACCTCCATGTTTGCAGAAATAAGTAATAACGACATGACAATATGACCATATTACAACATAATTCGAGCCATGTTCAATAGGACTTATGGGCTATTACGCTTTTAATTCAATATGGTTTTCAACAACATTGTTTTTTGAAAGCAATGGTTTTACATGTTCGTTCAAGAATTCTGTAACCTGCTCAGAGCTGCGTCCTATAAAGTTTTCAGGAGAAAGCACGCTGTTGAGTTCTTTCAGGCTAAGGCCAAAGACAGGGTCGCGTGAAATTCTTTCTATAAGATCATTTTCTTTTCCTTCTTCTTTTACCATGCGGGCAGCTTCCATGGAATGAACCCTGATGCGCTCGTGGAGTTCCTGCCTGTCACCGCCGCGTTTTACGGCTTCCATCAGTATGTTTTCGGTAGCCATAAACGGCAGCTCACCCATAACCCGCTTATTGATTATTTTAGGATAGACGACAATGCCGTCTGCAATGTTGTTATAGATATTAAGAATTGCATCAACAGCCAGGAATGCCTCCGGAATGCTGATACGCCGGTTGGCCGAGTCATCAAGAGTTCTTTCAAACCACTGGGTCGAGGCCGTAATGGCCGGATTCAATGCATCTACAATGACATAGCGTGCAAGGGAGGAAATTCTCTCGCACCTCATGGGGTTCCGTTTGTAAGCCATTGCGGAAGAACCGATTTGCTTCTTCTCAAAAGGTTCCTCCAATTCCTTCAGATTTGCCAGGAGTCTCATATCATTACTGAATTTATAGCAGCTTTGGGCAACACTGCTCAAGGCATTGACAATGCGTGAATCCTGCTTTCTTGTATAGGTTTGGCCTGATACGGGCATGACGTTTTCAAAACCTATTTTTTGAGCAATCAATTTTTCCAGAAGCTTGACTTTTTCATGATTCCCGTCGAAGAGATCGAGAAAACTGGCTTGGGTTCCCGTTGTTCCTTTGCTTCCCAATAGTCTTAAGGTAGACAGCACAAAATCCAGCTCTTCTACATCAAGAAGAAGATCCTGTATCCACAGGCAGGCTCTCTTTCCTACCGTCACAAGCTGTGCCGGCTGGTAATGAGTAAAGCCCAGGGTAGGCATATCCTTATATTTTTCAGCAAAACGGGACAGCTTTGACAGCACCGAAAGCACTTTGCTTTTAATGAGCTTTAATGCATTAGAATATATGATCACATCAGTATTGTCGCCCACATAGCAAGAGGTAGCGCCCAAATGGATAATTCCTTTGGCTTTCTCACATTGAGCACCATAAGCATGTACATGTGACATGACATCATGACGTGTTTCCTTCTCGAATTTTTCGGCTGTTTCGTAATTTATATCATCTTTAAATGCCTTTAATTCAGCTATTTGTTCGTCGGTAATATTTAGCCCTAATTCCTTCTCTGCTTCCGCCAACGCGATCCATAGAATTCTCCAGGTTTTGAATTTTGTATCAGGAGAAAAAAGCTCCAGCATTTCAGAGCTTGCGTAACGTGCATTAAAAGGGCTTTCATAAGTATTTCTGGCCAATCTGCGATTCCTCCGGTCTTTATACAGTAATCATGCCAACATCATGTAATGACATTATAATGAATTGTCCTATTATGATATGCGCAAAAAATATTATATCGCTAATCTGTATAAAAATCCAGTGAAAGCTTGTATTTTATACAGGGAAATTTTTTAAAAATACGGATGAGTGACATGGCATAAGCTCTTTTAAACAAAATAAAAGATTTCGAATGGGTACCCGAGAGCATTAAAACGGGTGGCCTATTATAAAAGCCACCCGTAATTATTCATCATCTTATTGCGATAACAGATAGAACTCAAGCAAGTTTTTTTTCAAGCGCGGCGATCTCAGCGCAGACACACAAAACCTCAATAGCCATACGAAGCTCGCTGATGGGCGGATATGTAGGAGCAATACGGATGTTGGAATCATAAGGATCCTTTCCGTAGGGATAGGTTGCCCCTGCAGGAGTCAATGTTACTCCCGCCTCTTTTGCCAGCTTTACGGTTCTGTCGGCACAGCCTTCTAAAACATTAAGGCTGATAAAGTAGCCGCCGTTGGGTTTATTCCAGGATGCAATCCCTTTTCCGGCCAAATGTTTATCCAATATCTCCAAAACGGCCTCAAACTTTGGCCGAATAATAGCTGCATGCTTTTTCATATGGGCTTTGGTATGCTCCGGATCCTTTAAAAAACGTGTATGCAGCAGCATGTTTATTTTATTGTAGCCGATAGTCTGGATAGCGAGCAGCTTTTTCAGGTGAGCGATATTCTCTTTGCTGGAAGCCATTAGCGCTAATCCGCCGCCTGAAAAAGTAACCTTTGAGGTTGAGCTGAACATATAGACGCGATTGGGGTTTCCGCTTTTACGGGCCTCGTCAAATATGTCCGTTAACCTATCCGGTGTGTCATATAAATCATGCAGCGCATAGGCGTTATCCCACATGATAATAAAGTCTTTGGCTTTTGTCTTCATGGAAGCAAGCCGCTTTACCACTGAATCGGAATAAGTGATACCGGTAGGGTTACTATATTTTGGAATGCACCAGATGCCTTTTATGGTTTCATCCCCGGCGGTCAGGGCCTCAACTGTATCCATATCCGGCCCTTCATTGGTCATGGGTATAACGATCATTTCTACACCAAAAAGCTCTGTAATGGCAAAATGACGGTCATAGCCGGGACAGGGGCATAAAAATTTGATCTTGCTTAATTTGGACCAGGGCTTTTCAAAGCCGTTCAAGCCATGATTAAAGGCCTTGGCAATCAAATCATACATGAGATTAAGGCTGGAATTCCCCCCTATAATAAGTTCGTCGGCCGACCGATTAAATATTTTTGCAAATAGTGCTTTAGCTTCCTTTATTCCATCCAGAAAGCCATAGTTGCGGCAGTCGGCTCCATCTTCCGTAAACAGGTTTTTCGAGTAGTCAAACATGCCGTTGGAAAGATCCAGTTGTTCTGTACAGGGCTTTCCCCTGGACATATCAAGCTTTAAATTTTGACTTTTATAATTCTCATATTGTTTAATCAATTCATTCTTTCTATTTAGGAGCTGGTCTTTGCTAAAACCTTGAAATGCCTCCATGTAAAAACCTCCAAAAACTAAACTCTACAGTCACATTTTTAATGGCAGATGAATGCCCTTATTTATTGTATGCCACAAATTTCACATTTGCAAGTTTAAAGTTTAAATGTTGCAAAATTAATTTTATAGCCCCACCTGCATCAGGGTAAAACAGGCCCCAAAAGGCAAATGGGCAGAAGGGCCCGGAACAATCATGACAGGGCTTTACCGCCATCTTTCAAAGGTTTCCCGGAGCGCGGCCTTGAAATGGTATAGAACAATGGGCCGAGCACATACATTGGCTCCGGCAGCAGAATAAAGACCGTATTAGGCAAAGACTGAAATTAGAAAACTTATATGAAAAGCTAAAGTAGAGAAAATTAAAGGTGCAGGAAATGAAATTTGATTATTCATGTTAAACAGACCAATTTCAACCACTCATGGACGACGCGCCCGATGTAATCGATAAGCTCCATTTTTTCCGCACTGTTCATAGCGATTAAGGAGGTTTCGGCAATAATTTCATCCCCCTGGAATACCGAGACGGTTCCCAGGATGGTGCCCCGCCTGACAGGTGCGGGGAGCTTTTCCGGAAGGGACAGCCTGGTATAGAGCATGTCTTCCTGGCCATGCTTCACAATGGTTTTTAAGTCCTCGGAAACGGCGGCCTCAATGGTCTGAGAGGTCCTGGACCTTTCTACCGGAATGGATTCCATGATCTCTCCCTGATCTAAAAGCCTGATCCTGCCGTACTCGTCAAAGGTATAATCCAGTATTTTACGGCTGCTGGTGGTTCTGTAATTTTTTGTATCACAAAAAAGTACTACCGAGATTAACCGCATGTTTTTTCTTTCAACACTGGTTACAAGGCACCGGCCGGCAAGCCCGGTATAGCCAGTTTTAACGCCATCTGCGCCTTCATATCCCTCCAGCATTTCGTTGGTGTTTCTTAATGTTCTTCCGTTGTAATTATATTCTTTCGTCTTGACGATTTCACTGAAAACGCTGTTTTTTAGAGCATAGCGGGCGATTTTTGCCAGATCGTAGGCGGTGGTATAGTGATTTTCGGCATCCAGTCCATGGGGATTGGAAAAGCTTGAGGAGAAGGCTCCTATCTCAAGGGCTTTCTTATTCATGAGCTCTGCAAACTCTTCAACGCTCCCCCCCACATGCTCTGCAACCGCAACGGCGGCATCATTTCCGGAGCAGACAAGCATACCGTAGAGAAGATCCTTCATTTTAACGGTGCCTCCGCTTTTTAGCCCCATAACTGATCCGCCCATATTGGCTGCTTTTCCGCTGATTAAAACATCTTCCTCCAGAGAACTGTTTTCAAGGGCCACTATCGCTGTCATGATCTTGGTTGTGCTGGCCATTGGCCGCTTTCTGTAAGCGTTTTTTTCATAGAGTATCATTCCGCTTTCAAAATCTATCACTATGGCAGAGCGCGCATTGATGGAAGGCTCATTGTTGACTTCAACCACAGCTTCACGGCCTTCAATTACGGGCGCTTCCTTCCCGGTTCCGGCATCTTGAAACAATGAACCGGAACCCAGTATCATTTCCGCAAATATATAGATGAGGAACATCATTAAAAAAAGATACAGGATATCTGTCTTTTTCAAGGTCAGTTCACCATGGAATTTATACCCTGTGTCAAATATATTGTGATACTTTCTCCACTATGACCTCTGATTCCATCGTGCGATAATTTCCGAGAGGGCGCGCTCGATATCTGAGCTTTGCACCACGTGGTCGCAATATTTTAAATACAGGGGCTTCCTGTCCCTGTGGAGACGCGCTAAGGCCTGGACGCCATCTTTTAAGAGGGGCCTTTCGGAAGGATCCGCCGTAGCCATAATTTCCTCGACCGGCCTGGTCAGATAAAAAACCAGACCATCTTTTTTTAAAGCCTCCATATTGGACGGACGGAGAATAACCCCGCCGCCGGTGGAAATAACCGTATTACTGTGCTGGGAGAGGATTTTTACCCTTCTGCTTTCAATGTCCCTGAAATAGGTCTCCCCTTTTTCGAAAAGATGATTGATGGGCCCATAAAGCTCCACAATATCCTCGTCGGTATCGATGAATCCCATGTTCAGCATTTTGGAAAGCTGCCGCCCCAGCGTGGTTTTGCCGCAGCCTGTAAGTCCGGTCAATACGAGATTTGTCTTCATAGCTTTTTTATTTCCTCATAGACCCGGTTTACCAGAGCCTGATCAAAGGTCCGGCTCTGCCATATTCCCTGGGCATATACCCCTTGGGCTGCAAGCATGTACAGGCCATTGGCAGATGGGATGCCCAATTCACGGGAATATTTTAAAAGCATGGTTTCAGCAGGGTTATAGATGAGATCCATGACAAATCCGGCGCCTTTTAACTGTTCCTTTGAAATGGGCGACGAGTCCTCATGGGGTGCCGTTCCAACCGGCGTGGCATTAACGATTAAATCAAAACCGATTCCGCTGAATTCCCCAATATGAATACAGTGAAGCTCAGGATACTTTTTCTTTGCCCTGCCGATATCACGGCTGATAATAGCGATGCTTTTCGCATGGTGCTCTTCCAGATAAGCCACCACCGCCCTTGAAGCGCCGCCGCTTCCTAGAACGGCGCATTTTTTGCCCTGGGCTTCAAAGCTGTAATGGGAAAGCGCCAGGCCAAACCCGCCATAATCCGTATTATAACCTTTGAACTTTTCATCTAAGAGAATGGTATTCACGGCCCCTATCCTCTCCGCCTCGGCTGAGACGCTGTCCAATTGGCTCATGATCTCTGTTTTATAAGGAATGGTCACATTGATGCCTGAAAAGCCTTCGGCCTTTAGCCGGCATAAAACCCCCGGAAGCTCGTTTCTTGGGATCTCCATAAGCTCATAGCTGTCTTGGATACCGGCTTCGCTAAAGAAAGCTTCATGGACGGGCACCGACATGCTGTGGGACAGATGCTCACCGATAAGGGCATAGCGCTTGGCTCCCACCCCTTTGTTTTTGATTTTCTTTCTCTGGTATTCCCGGGAAAGAGCCATAATGCTCTCAAACGCGGCCCTGATACTATTGGAGTAATCTGCGTTGGAAACTACGGACAAGGCATTTTCAATGACCTTTTCTTCCCTTTTTGCGTCCAGTACATTAACATTATTCCGGCTTTTATATTCCGCCACAAGGCTCACCAGATCCATACGCTTTTCAATCAGCCCGGCAAGCTCTCTGTCCAATGCATCGATCTCAGATCGAATTTTCTCAAGTCTGTTTGTATCCATGCTTCTAATTTCCCTCACAAAAAGTTTCTATGCCATATTGACCGATCAGCAGGTCGCAGACAGCGACGGCGCAGGCCGCCTCTATAACGGGAACGGCCCTGGGTACGATGCAGGCATCATGCCGGCCCCGAATCTTTAATACGGAGTTTTCCATGGCCTTTATATCGACGGTGTCCTGCTCACGGGCTATGGAGGCGGTGGGCTTGATGGCCACCCTGAGGGTAACCGGCATACCGTTTGCAATTCCGCCGTTGATTCCCCCATTGTTATTGGTGCGGGTCAGTATGGTCTCCCCGTTTGTATAAAAGCTGTCGTTGGCCTCACTGCCGTAGAATTCGGCAATATGGAAGCCTTCTCCGAATTCCACACCCTTCACTGCCGGAATTGAAAACAGGATGGATGAGAGCTTTGCCTCCACATTATCAAACAGTGGGGAGCCCAATCCGGCCGGAAGCCCGATAATAGCCGCTTCCACAATTCCTCCCACCGAATCGCCCCTGCTCCTTGCCTCTTCGATAATCTGGAGAAAGGCTTCCCGGCAGGCTTTGTCGTTAACGGGTATATCCATATCCTTTAGCGCATCCAATTGCTCCCTGGTAACCGACGTCTTGTCAAAACTGATATCCTTCATATCATGGATCGTATCGATATGGGCTCCGATGGTGATATCCTGTTCATTCAACAGATGCCTGGCCACAGCCCCAGCAAAGACAATGGGAGCCGTAAGCCGGCCGGAAAAGTGACCGCCGCCCCGGATATCCTGAAAGCCTTTGTAACGTAAATAGCCCGTAAGATCCGCATGCCCCGGTCTTAAAAGCCTTTCCATATCCCCATAATCGGCGGAATGGGTGTCCGTGTTCCGAATCATGGCGCAAAGCGGCGTTCCGGTTGTTTTTCCCTGGTACAGGCCGCTTAATATCTCAACTTCATCCGGTTCCTTCCTCTTGGTGGAATAACTGCCGGTATTGGGCCTTCTTCTCCCCATCTCTTTTGAAATTTTATCAAAATCAAGCAAAATCCCCGAGGGCAGGCCATCTAGCACAACGCCCACCGCCGCGCCATGGGACTCGCCAAAAATCGAAATTTTAAAGTGATCTCCGAATATACTGCTCATCGCTCTTCAATCCTTCCTCCCAGCATCTTAAAATCCTCCCAGAACGCCGGATAGGATTTTTTGACCGCATCACTGCCCTGAATCTCTATCATTCCCCTTGAAGCCGCTGAGGCCGCCGCAAGGGCCATGACAATACGATGGTCCCCCGCCCCGTCCGCACAGCCTCCCGTGAAGTTTGATATGCCTTCGATAATCAGGCCCTCCGGTTCTTCGGTGATTTTTGCCCCAAGCGCACAAAGACCTCTGGTGACAGAAGCAAGCCGGTCCGATTCCTTGATGCGCAGCCTGGCGGCGTTTGCAATATGGGTAGTGCCTTTTGCAAGGGCGGCGGCGACCGCAATGGCCGGTACCAGATCAGGGCATTGGGAAACATCGATCTCTCTTCCCCGGAGCGTTGACTTTTTAAAGATTATTCCCTCTGAATCGGCTTGGTATAAAGCGCCCATCTTCTGCAATATGTCCAGAATGGCGCGATCCCCTTGGATAGAATCAAGCTTTAAGCCTTTTAAGGCGATGCTTTCAGAAACAGCGCCCATAACGCAGAAAAAAGCCGCCTGAGACCAGTCTCCCTCCACAACATAGCAAGGGACCGGCTGATAGGCTTGCCCGCCCGGTATCTCAAAATGCCGGTAATCTGCATCATATGCTATGGCAACGCCAAAATCCCTTAAGGCCGAAAGGGTCATTTTCACATAGGACAGGGACTCCAGGCTTCCGCTTATGACAATTTTGGACGAACCCGGCAAAAGAGGCAGTGTAAAAAGAAGGCCGGTAACAAACTGGGAGCTGACATTGCCGGGAAGCTGAAATTCCCCCGGCCTCAGCTTATTTGTAAGGGTTATGGGCATTTTGCCCTCATGATCCGTATACACGACGCCATTTTTTTGAAACAGTTCTGCATAGATGCTAAAAGGCCGCTCGATCAGCCTTCCCCGCCCTGTAAAAGTGACGGGTTCGCCGGAGAGTCTGGTTAACGGCATGATGAAACGTGCTGTTGAACCGGATTCCATGCAGTCGATAACAGGGCCCCGGACAGTGATCCCGCCTTGAGACCGGACCGTAATGGATTTTCTTCCCTTAAAGCAGGTGCTGTCCACCAGCTTCGCTTCTGCTCCCAAAGCCTTTATCGCACCCAGGGTGGCCATTATATCATCGGATAGCACAATATTCTCAATCCGGCTCTCGCCTTCTGCCAGGGCGGCGCAAATAATTGCGCGATGGGCCATGCTTTTAGAGGGCTGCGCGAATATGGAGCCGCTAAGAGGTGCAGGTTGAATTTTCACAGATGCCATAAAGATTTTCCTCCAGCTCTTTTAAATCCAGTTCCAAAAGTTTGCCGGCCCCGATCTCTTCTATGTAGGCAATGGTTATTCTGCCCGACCGTATCTTTTTATCAAGCCGGATAGCCTGCAGCAGGGGTTCGGTATCAATGGGAGGCATGGCAACGGGCAGACCGTATAACGCCAAAGCTTCCTTGAGTTTATCGGAAACCCCTCTGCCGGTAAGGCCGAGCTTTTCAGTCAGCCTGGTCATGACAACCATGCCGGCCGACACCGCTTGGCCGTGTGTAAAGCCTGAATATTGCTGAACCCGTTCAATGGCATGGCCGATGGTATGGCCAAAGTTTAAAAGCTGGCGGAGGCCGTTATCGAGCTCATCCTTTTCCACAATGTCCCGCTTGATGCGGCAGCTTCGGGCGATGATGGCATCAAGCTTCCCGGTAAGGGAAGACCTGGATCCGGACGATATCAATTCCCGGCACAGCAAAGCATCACGTATGAAACCATGTTTCAGAAGCTCTGCCATACCGTCGGCGAACTGATTATCCGGCAATGTATTTAGAAAAGCGGGATCTGTATAAACCATATCAGGCTGGTAAAAGGCGCCTAC
>ENA-UOOR01001720-UOOR01001720.1-fermentation-metagenome-genome-assembly--contig:-NODE-1720-length-24699-cov-95.477804_pt1 | contig 24699 bp, 52 predicted proteins | sample MGYA00245780_ERZ724029 | MGnify/ENA primary metagenome ERZ724029 (study PRJEB28704, sample SAMN03018315) | fermentation metagenome | biome: anthropogenic terrestrial biome; feature: soil... | reverse complement strand
CCCATATACTCTTTCACTACTCTATTCATTCTATTTAACACTGTAGATTTACTAATAGGTGTTAATGGATCAACTCCTTTACATTTTATTTTCTTCACTAGAAAAGGTGACTTTACTATTTCTGTATCCATTTTAAAATTTTTATTTTTAGCTACATTTCTTATATATATTTCTTTTTCTATAGCTAATTTTATTATTTTCATTGATTCAATATTAATATTCTCAACTTTTCTAATTATTTGATTTCTATCATCTTTATTTCTTATTGTTATTACATTGTTATCAAAATCTATATCTTCTTCCATCAAATATAATATATCTTCCATACCAGCACCTTCTATACTTTCAATAAGAAGTGTAGGTATTAATAAATCTTGATAATTATACAATTCTTTTTCTTGAGGAATATTATAAATGTCATATCTTGTTATAAAGCTAAGCTTTTTTATTTTGCCAACATAATTTTTTAAATCTTCTTTGCTAATTGTTTTAAAATGATTTATTCCATTAGGAACATCTAATCCTATACCTATTATAAAATCTATATATGCACCTAAAACTGTCTTTTTCGTATTTATAGAACTAATACTATTACTATCTAAACGAGATAATATTGTTTTTACTTCTTCGCTATTTGCCATATAGATATCTTTTCGATTATCCCATTCCCATTGAGAAGCACTTTTTAAAATTTTAAAATAAGTTTCTTTAGTTGTTTCATTATATTCTCCTTCATTTAAAAACCTCAATTTTAAATCTTCATTGAATAATTCTATATTATTTTCCATCTACGCTCACCAATTTCCTTTCTTCTAATAAATATTTCTTCATTTTTGTAATGCTTGATTTATTAATTTTATTATCTAATATGCCTAATTTTTTCCAAATAGTATTATTTGACGAAAAATCTATCGAAAGAATTTTGTTCATTATTTTATCTTCCCATTCGTTTTTATTTTCATAATATTCATATAAATCATATAATAGCACTATATAAAATGCAAACATATTAGGATGAGTAGACACATCATTATTTTCTCTTGGATTTTCAAATTGTTTTAAAGAACCTGTTATCCAATTAAAACCCTCTATTAAATATTTCGCTATTAAAGTAATATCTAATGGTTTTAAAATTTTACTATTGAGTGTTTTATCATTAAAAGTATGGTTTAAAGAAATAATAACTGTTTCAAACAAAGTGTATTTATCACCATGACTAATTTCTACTACATCAGTAGCTAACTTCTTAAACATAGAATTAATTTTATCATTACCATTAGTATTTAACTTAGTCGCTATTTGAACAGAAGAATCATCAGTTTTAAAAGATGATAAATGTGTTTCGCTAATTGGATTCGTTCTAGCTTCTCTTTCTATATAATTTTGAGCTTCTTCTGTAGACTCATTGTGTATACTTACATACCAAATACCTTTTATCTTTGGATTTTGTTCTTTTGCTCGAACTGTACCTAATACTCTATGAAAACCATCAATTACAGGTAATTTCGTTCCTTTATCAATTCTTAATTCTTTTGTTTTTGGATTATAATTAAAAGAACTTAATCCATTATCAGGAATATTTAATGTTATTAAGTTTGGTTTAAATTTATAATCATCAATTGAAATAATATCTCGAATTGAAGCTACAGCTTCATCATATATTGTTGGAGACTTAATAATTGTTCCTTTATGAATTTTAAATGAAGCTTCTCTTTGTGTCTTAAAATCATATTTAATCCAACCATCAGTCCATAAATTAACTAACTCATCATATGACATTACAACTAAATAACATCCTGGTTGAGTTAATTGTACATTCGAAATAATAACATGATCTTCATTTTTTATTTTTCTTTCTAATCTATATTCATCAGCTTTTTCTATTTCTAAATCAGTAAAATAATCTTCTGATTTTAATTTTTCTCTGTCATTTTCACTTACAACAAATTCATTTGTTCTAGGTGATTTTGCAAGTGTAAATATTCTAGTTAAATAATATAATTCTATTTCAGACACACCTCTTATTGGTATATCTTTATTTAAAATTGATATTATTCTTTCCTCATTAAAATTTTTATTCACAAAATATTCTATAGCAAAACTTTTTAAATGAATTTTTGAGCTGTATACATCTATTAACCTATTTAATTTATCTTCCAGCTTCTTTTTTGGTACTTTCATACATAACAACCTCCTTATACCCTTTTGTTTATATTATATACATTGTATAATAAAAAAATACATATGTAAAGTAAAGAAATGATAAATTAAATAGATTAACAGTATTTTTTTGTGATGTAGAACTATATAATATTAATAATTCTACATCATCTTATTAATCATATTAAGCAACCCCTACTAATTCTCTTTCATTTTTATAAGTAGATTTATTATTATTTTTAGATACTCCTAAACTTGTTAATATTGCTTCATCCACTTTATTTAATAATTCATCATCTGCTGTTCCAATATAATTACCTAATCTTCTTTTGTCTAAAGTCCTTATTTGTTCAAGCAATACCACTGAATCTTTATTAAGTCCATAAGCTTCTGATGATATTTCTACATGAGTAGGTAATTTTGCTTTATTTATCCGAGAAGTAATTACTGCAACAATCACTGTAGGACTATATGTATTACCTACATCATTTTGTATTACTATAACAGGTCTTTTCCCTCCTTGTTCAGAACCAACTACGGGATCTAATCCAGTCCAAAACATATCTCCTCTTTTTACTACAATTTTAGTATTCATTTACTACATCTCCTTTTTTATATTGTTTTGTTATCTTATGTATTATTATAATATACTAAAATTATTTTGTCAACACTTTTTTATTTAATTTTTAGTTATTTTTAAGAAGTTTTTGCTTTATTATAACAAGTTATAATCATACGAGAATCATCATAATAAATTTTATCATATTTATATCTTAATTTACTTATTAATCTTACTCGTTCTTTGAAATTTTTATATTTAACTTCTTCCATTATTCTATATTGTTTTATTTTATCATCTGTTAAAAACTCACTTTTATTATTTCTTGATCTGACTTCTTGAACTTTTTGTTTTGTTATATTGATTGCTTTTCTAATACTTTGAATTTTTTGCAATCTAGTAAAAGTATTTAATATTTCTACATTTTCTTTTGATTTTCTTCTTCTTTTACTCATTATATGTAATTCATCCATTAACGATATTTTTTCTTCATTAGACAAATTTATTTTATCTATATTCTCAATTTTATGGTTTAAAATATCTCTTTTCTTTGTATAGATATTAATATTATTATTTTCTTTTTCCTCTTTTTTACCAAGTATATTAATTATATTCTCTAAATAATTAAATATTTCTATTATAGACATTTGTTCAACTATATTAGCTTCTTTTTTTATTTCTAAATCTTCTGTTTTATTTTCCTTTCTGAATAATATTCCTATTTCACCATCAGATGTAATTCCATTAAAATCAATTAATACACAATTGTTTTTAAATTGTTCTTTTGTTTCTTTATATAACTGAATCATATCATTATAATTTGTAGGATCATACTTATTATAACTAATATCTTCAGTATCTCCATTTAAATAAGTTATTTTAATATTAAATTTTGCATATTTTCTTTCTCTACACATCATTCTCACCTTTCTTTATCATAATATACTTGGTATTCTATTCATAGATTCTTTTAAATCATCATCTTTGACTTTTAAATAATTTTGGGTTACACTTAAATTTTCATGTCCTAATATTTCTTGAATTTCTCTAAGGTTAACTCCAGCTTTCAATAATTCAGTGGCACATGTGGTTCTTAAATTATGTGTATGATATTCTGAACTAATACCAGCTTGTATCATAATATTTTTTACTATTCTTTCTACATTTCTATTTGATATTCTATTCATTTTTCTGCTAATAAATAAAGCATCTTGGTCTTCCTGTTTTTTTATTTTTAAAATATACTGTTTTCTAACTATCAAATAATCATTTAATGTTTGCTGTATAGATTCATTTAGATAAATTCTACGTTGCTTATTACCTTTACCTATAACATCTATACTATCTTTATTTATGTTTGATATATTCAAACTACATAATTCAGAAAGTCTCATTCCGCAATTAAAAAATAAACTGATTATACATTCATCTCTTATCTTCATTTCGTAAGATCGAGGAGAATTTTTTATTATAGTAATCATATTTTTAATCTGTAGAATATCTAATGCTTTAGGATTTCTTTTAGGTAAAGATATTTTTTCTAAATCTTGAGCTACATTTTTATTTACAATTTCTTGCTTATATAAATATTTAAAAAATGATTTAATAGTTGCTATTTTTCTATTTTGTCCATAAGCACTATTATTCCTTTCTTTTTTAACATAAATAATAAAATTATCTAAATCTTTTAATTTTAAGGATTGAAGTACTTCATCATTTATATCTTGTATCTGTTTTTGTCGTTTAATATATTGATAGAATATTTTTAAATCACTTCTATATCCTTTATTAGTTTCTATACTACCATTTTCTCTATCTAATTTATAATTAAGAAATTCTTTTATTCTATTCATAAATATCAACTCCTTTATCTTTTCTATATTATATCATGTTATATATTAAGAAGTCAATATATTATTTAATCTTTAATCAATTTATTTTTTTTATAATAAGGGTAAAATTTCTCTCACCCTTAGTGAACTACCACCACTTATAGAAGTGGATGGCTTCTTGGTCAATACTACTACTGTAGCAAGTTTACCCAAGCTATCAAGGTTATTCCAACCTCTCTAGTCAATATATCTTATATTATATTGCTAGTTTTAGAAGATTTTTACTTGCGTTTATATCCCTATCCATTACCATTCCACAAACAGAACACACATAAATTCTACATCCTAAGTCTTTTGTCTGGCTTGATTTATTACCACAATTAGAACATAGTTGGCTACTTGCATAATTACTAGAAGCAACGATTATATTTCTACCATACCATTCAGCCTTATATTCTAATTGTCTCCTAAACTCAGCCCAACTTACTTCACTTATTGCTTTTGCTAATTTATGATTCTTTATCATATTACTTACTTTTAAATCCTCAATTACTATAACTTGGTTTTCATTAATCAATTGAGTGCTTATTTTATGAAGAAAATCTTTTCTCTGATTAGATATTTTCTCATGCAATTTAGCAACTTTTAACCTAGCCCTGTTTCTATTTTTGCTTCCTTTTTTCTTTCTTGATAAATCTTTTTGAAGTTTGGCAAGTCTTTTTTCTGACTTTCTAAGCCACTTAGGATTATGAAAGAACTCGCCATCACTTGTTATTGCAAATTCTTTAAGTCCTACATCCACGCCTACTTTCTTATCTACCTTAGGTAATTGATTAATTTCTGTATCGACTAGAACAGATACAAAATACTTACCACTTGGGACTTGTGATATGGTGCAGGATTTAATCAGTCCATCAAATTCTCTGTGTTGTTTTATTTTTATCATAGATTTTAATTTAGGCAATTTTATGTGGCTATTTTCAATGTAAATAGTGCCTTTCTGGTTGTTTGTGGTATAGTTTTTATAATTGTTCTTCTTGCTTTTGAATTTAGGAAAACCTACAGATTTATCCCTAAAGAAATTCTTATATGCTTTATCTAAATTCATTTGTGCGTTTGCTAAAGCAAGACTATCTACTTCTTTTAGCCAAGAAAATTCTTGTTTGTACTGTGCTGGCGTTGGATATTTTATTTTCTTAATGTCTAGGTCTTTATTTTTTTCATAAGACTTAATTTTATCTGCTAACATTTGATTATAAATAAACCTAGTGCATCCAAAGGTTTTAGCTAGAAATATTCTTTGTTCTTTGTTTGGATAAATCCTATATTTATAAGCTTTTAGCATAAATATTTCACCTCATTTCTTTCCTTGATTTTCGATGTATTTTTTTATAACTTCTATTGATACTCCACCTGTAGTTAATAAGCAATAACTTCTTGACCAAAAATATTCTTTCCATAATTTCTTTTTAATTATTGGATATTCCTTTTTTATAAGTCTGCTACTAGCACTTTTATAAGCATTGATGAATTTTGATATTTCTGTATTGGGTTGTGCTTTGAATAAAATGTGAATATGGTCTTTATTATGATTCCATTTTTGTAATGTTATATTATAATTAGGCTGAATATACTCAAATATTTCTTTTAATCTAATAGAAATATCTTCATTTATTACTTCCCTACGATATTTTATAATTAATACAAGATGATAATATAATAAGAATACTGAATGATTATTGCTATCTAAATCCATTGATAGTACTCACTTCCTATCTATACTACTGATTATATATTATATAGAATAGAAAGTCAACTATAATTTGCCATTCATCTCCAACCTAAGAGGATTGGAGACTTCTGGCTTGGGAGGTTAAATCAGCAACTAATACATATTGTTTATATTTCTCATATTCTTCTTCATTGACTTTATATACTAAACTCCAATTAATACAAAAATATGTATTCAATAATTCATTACAATCTAATATATCATCTCCTCTAAGAACACATATTATTTTACCACCTCTAAAATTTGTATTGATATGATTATGATAGAATAATTCTCTTCTCAATAGTAATTTCAAATAATATTTAGTATTCCTTTCTCCATTAGTAGTTCCATATGGAGGATTAAATAATACTAAACTAGCATGATTTTTAGGATATTGAGTATCTTCAAATGGTAAATTAGTACATTCATCTATATTTGGATTCTGAGATATTATATTATACCTATTCTTTTCTAATTCATTAGCAATTAAATATAAATGATTTTTAGTTTTATCATAAGGTATGATACTTTTAAATACATCAAGCCATTTCCCTTCTCCAGCAAAATAATCACAAATAGTAATAGGACTGTCTTCATCTGAAAATCCATAATGTATGGTAAAGTACTCTTTAATTTTATCTAATTGATTTGTTTCAACAAAATAGTTATATAGTATATATTCCAGAAGAATATTCTTATCTGTTGCTTTTATAAATAACTTTTGATATAATTCATCTCCTAAATCATTTTTTAATTGATATTTCTCTTTCATATAATCAATATTTAATTGTCCAACTAAAGGTAACATCTTTAATGTTTCTTTAAACTCTGTAGGATAAAACATTAATTTACTATCAGATTCTAATGTATTACCAATATTAATCACCTTCTTATTATTTATTTTTTTCTTCTAATTTCAGTTTAATTTGCTTAATAGTTTCGTCAGGATCATTTAATTCAACTTCAACATTAAAAATCATATAAACAATTTTTTCAATTAATTCATCAATATCCATAATTTGTCACCTTTTGATAAAAACAACCTTTTATTGACATTTTAGGAGTCAAATAATTAAATTAGCTCCTTTATACTCTCAGTTACTACCTAGTTTGATTTTAACAATTACCATATACATATATTTATATCTCCATTTTCAAGTTTTTTAATTTTTTCTTTAGTTTCTTCTAATTCTTGTTGTCTCCATTTAATTTCATTTTCTAATCCAAGAATTTACATATTTAATTTTTTCAATAGATTTTTTGCTTCCTTTTCTTTTATAATAAGCCGAACGATATCCATGTTGATATGATAAATTAAATATATCTTTATTATCATAATATGATAAATCAGATTTTTTACATTTTTCTAATTCATCTAAATTACAAAAAAATGTTAATGTTCCTTCTTGTAAAGCTTTTTCTAATGTAAATATTCTACTACCAACTGAATCAATATAGTATGTATCTTCAAGATATAATTTTCCATGAGTGTTCTGCTTAACAATTAATTGTCCATCAAAACAATGATATTTATTAAGGCAATCATCATTATTATATTTAAATTTATAAACATCATTTAGTTTAATATTCATTATTTAGATTTCCTCCTTCTCTAATAATTCTGGATTATCATATGTATTTCCAATTATTATAGGCTCTGCTATATCACCTAAATCTTTATCTCTTCTAGTCCAAATATCCCCATTATGATATCCTATCTTTTTAGCTATAAATTTACAATCTTTAAATACTATTAAATAAAAAATATCACCCCATCCATCTTCTATTATAATATCTCCTTCATTTGTTTTCATCTTTTAATCCTGTGTATTCCATTAAAATAACTTCATCTATGTGTAAAATTCCACCATAAGGCAATTCTACATCTAATTGTACCAATTCTTTATAAAGATCAATAGATTTTTATCATTTATATCTTTAATATATGCTTTAAACTTAATATCTCTCATTATTATTTTATCTCTCCTTATCTCTTTTACTTCTTGGTTTATCACTTTCTTCTCTGTTAGGGTTATATCCTACATTAAGAATCATCATCCCTAATCCTTCTTCTATAGATACAGGAACTTTATAACCTAATAAATTTTTAAGTTCTCTTACTGATTTTATATCACCAACAGTTAAATCTACATTTTCTCTTTCTAATCTTATAATACTATTAGCTAGTTTTATAGCTATACATAATAGATTTTGATTATATTCTTCATTCATAATTAATCCCCCAAATCTGGTATTCAATTCATATTATTTTCCATTAATAAATCATCTAGTTCAAACATTTTTTCTTTTGACATATCAATATTTTGAACATAAAATAAAATTATCTTTTTTATAACCAATAAAGTATTCTCTGTGAAATTATTTTCATTAATCCTATCTAAACTATCATGTATCATTATTAAACTTCCATAATAATATTTATTATCATTCTTATTTATTATCTTTTTCAGTTTATATATATTAGTTTGTAAATCATTTAAATAATTATCAAGATTTTCACTATTTTCATATACAAAATCATTAAAAATATTACTGTAGCTATCTAATATGTCATTGATTAATTGTTCTCTATTCATAATTACCCCTCCTTAATCATTTTAATAAATTCATCTTCACTAATTATAGTAATACCATCTTTTTTAGCTTTATCTTCTTTACTACTACCTTTAACACTCCCTACCACTAAATAATCTAAACTTTTTGCATATCCTCCTGAAAAAGTACCACCTAAATCTTCAACTATTTTCTTCAATTCATTCTTTTTGTAAAAATTAAACGTGCCTGTGCAGTAAATCTTCTTATTAGTAAATATTCCACTTTTCTTTGTTTCTGTTATGGCAAATTCTTTAAATTCTATATAATTCAACAATTCATTTACTAATTCTATATTTTTCTCATCTTTAAACCAATTTACTATATTATTACCAGTAATATTTCCACAATCCTTCATATTAATTAAATATTCATAAGGAACTGTAGATATAAATAATAAAGCATCATTTGGATTTTCACAATTTGCAAATTCAACTAAATCTTTTGCAGTAGACAATCCTATTTGTGGTATACCAAGTGCAAATATAAATGATGACAATTCACACTTTTTTGATTTCTCTATGGATTCTATTAACTTATTATAACTTTTTACCCTAAAGCCATCCATATTAAGTATTTCTTTTTTATATTGTTCTAACTTATAGATATCTGATAAATCTTTTAAAAATCCTGTATTAATAAATTTCTCAATAGTTTTTTCTGAAAGACCATCTATATTCATAGCATTTTTACTAACATAATGAGATATTTGTTGAATTTGTTTGGCAATACAATTATCATTAGAACAATATAAAAACTCTGCTCCATCCGTAACTACTATTTTTGTATCAGAACCACACATTGGACACTTATCAGGAATATTAAATGTATTACTACGAGTTAAATTATCATCAATCTGAGGAATTATCATATTAGCCTTATAAACTGTAATAGTATCATGTATACCAAGTTCTAAAGATTTTAATATGCTTAAATTGTGTAATGATGCCTTACTAACCATTGATTGTTCAATTTCTATTTCATCAAATATTGCTACAGGTGTAAGAATTCCAGTTCTACCTACTTGAAATTTAATATCTCTTAATGTAGTTTCTACTGTAGTATCTTTCCACTTAAAAGCTAAACTATCAAGATTATGGTGAGAAGTTGAACCTAAACCAACTCCATATTCTAAATTATTATATTTAAAAACTAAACCATCAGTAGTGAACATATATTTTTCTATATTAGCTTTAAAATAATTAACAGTTTTCTCAATATTATTTTCATCTACTATTATATACTCTACTGGATTAAATCCTAATTCTTTTAACCAATCTAATTGTTCTGAATATAAATCAAATTTCTTATTACATTCTGCTATATTAAAAGCTTTAAATTGTAATTGTCTTTTCTTAGTTACTTTATTATCTAAAGACATAATAGAACCACTTGTTAAATTTCTTGGATTAGCATATTTATTATTTAGATTTATTTCCTCAAAATCTTGCTTACTTATTAAACCTTCTCCTCTAACAACTAATCTACCCTTATAATTTATTGATAAAGGTATTCCATCTTTAAAAACTTTAGCATTATGTAGAATTCTACTACCAACACTGCCATTTCCTCTAGTTACTGCATCAATTAATATTCCATTATCATACGTTAAAACTATTGTCAATCCATCTTCCTTCCAAGATAAAGTCCCTTCTTTATCTCCTATAAATTTTCTTAATATATTAATATCTTTTGTTTTATCTAATGATAACATTTTAGTTGAATGTTCAACTTTCTCCAATTTACTTTTTACTTCAAAACCTACATTTATTGTTGGGGAATTACTCATTATAAAATTAGTTTCTTTTTCTAATCCTCTCAGCTCGTCATATAGCCTATCAAATTCTAAATCTGGTATTGTAGGTCTACTTGTATTATAATAAGCATCAGAAGCCTTATTTAGCAATCCTACTAAAGTTTTAATTCTTTCAATTTTATTCATAAATATTTATCTCCTCTCAGTATCTTTAATAATTACTTTATAACCTAATTGTTTTTCTATATCTTCAATAGACATGACTTTAGCATCTTGTAACAACAATTTAGGATTATCTATAATACTACAAAGCATATAATCAGATTTACCTGCTTTTTCAAAACTCCCATCTTTATTAATTTTAATGATATCCCAATCATAACCACATACATTTAATATATCATTATTTTTATCAAATCCTATCATATGTAAAGTACATTCACAACTTTTATTAAAATTATCTGCTGATTTTCCACATCTTATAGCTCCATCTTTTATTCTCATGCAATCACACTTTTTTATTCTTTCATAATTATCAATATTACCCATATTACACTACCTCCATCTTACTATTATTTAATTTTTCGCTAATTCTATTATATTCTTTACAATATTCCTCAAAAGCTTTATTATTTCTAATATCCAGAGTCAAATCTATAAGGGCATATAAAACTGTCAATTTATTCACTTTTTACAAAATGATTTATAGTTATATAATATTACAATTAAGCAACATTTATCACTATTGGATGTAAACCTACACCCTCTATTCCATTGCTAAAAGCGTTTGGAACTACTTTTTTCATAATCTGATAACTTCCATTAACATCTGAATTAATTTTAATACCTTTATTACTTCTAAATAACCCTCTATATATTCTACGATTTTTATTATAATTTTCTTTTATAGGCAACTCATTATCTAAAAACGATGTCCCAGAAGTATAACTTTCCTCGGTCAATATTACTTTTATTGTTGCATTCTCGGCTTTATAATTCATCATATTAATAAATGTTTCATAAGGTAATTGCACAAAAGTCTGATTAATTTTTTTACATAAATCTGATTCTTGCTTCCACCCCTCATTTTTACCTATTATAATAGTATCCACATTATTTTGAATACAATAATTTATAATAAGTTTACTAGCTTTATGCATATAATCTTTTATTTTATTAAATCTTTTAATCGTTAATCTGTCTAATCTATTACTCCATTCTTTATTATTTTCTTTATTATTTTCTTTTTTAAGCATCCTTTTATAACAAGCCAATTGTTTATTATAATATTGATTAATAGATTTTAATATTTTACCGTTTATAACAATAGGTTGTAAATCTAAGTTATTAGTTAACGTAGCAAAATTATTTATCCCTAAATCTATACTAACTATATTGTTTATTTCATTATTCTTTATATCTGGCACTTCAATTTCATAAACAATTTCCATAATATATACATTATTTCTAGGTATAAATCTTATTTGAATTAATTTTCCTTCAATATCTATTTTTATTCTATTGTTTAAAATTTTTAATGGATTCCAAGAAAAATATAAATAATTATTTTCAATCCTACATTGATTATTAGCAATATATAATGGATATCTACCATCTTTCTTTTTATATTTAGGAATCTTAGGTCTTCCTAAATATTTACTAGGATTCTTTTTCCAATCTTTAATAATAACATAAAAAGATTTCCATGCTTTATCTAAAACTCTTAAAGTGGATTGAGAACATTGAGAACCTAAAATTTTAAATGGTTCAGAATACTTTGTTACAAAATCCATAAAATCATAACTTATCAATTTATTTTTTCTATCAAAATATTTCAGAAGCTTTATTTTTTTATTTAAACTTTTACCCTTAGATTGTTTCTTTAATAAATTATTTTGTTTATACTTATTAAATTCATTTACTTTTTGATTAATCCAAATCAAAAATTCTCGTTCTTTGGTATCTAATATAATATTTTGATCTAATTTAGAAGTTATGATAAAAGTTTGTCTTATAATATAATTACCATAATTATAAATATTTTTGGATTTAAAACATAATTCATCTATTATATTATAATTTTTATTAGATTTATTAATTTGATATTGTAATATTCTATTTACTAACATATATAAAAAACACCTCCTTTCATATTAATGTTAAAAATACAGTTATTCACAATAAATTAGTATATCATTATCATCTTTAGTTTTTATATCTACTCTTTTACAACCATTATATGAATACTCTTCATTAATACCAATTAAATTATTATAATCAATATTAAATTTAAATGGATTAATTTTATCATCCTCATTAAATTTACTACCTATAATACTTAATATATTATTCTTTAATGCAATCTCATAATTCTTCAAAGTATTAATTTCTTTATTATTGCATATAGTCAATTCATTACCTTTAAAGTCATTCAATATTTCTTCTAAATCTAATTTTAGTTCTTTTAAATGATATACTAATCCATTTTTCATATAAATATCCGTTAATATATTCTCTATGTAAATTCTATCAATGTCACTATAATCTAATTTTAATATCGTAGGACATTCTTCCTCCGTAGTATCTATAAATTCTAGAATGTTATTCCTCAATACACTAAACCCATAATGTAATTGATTAAATGTTGGTTCTATCTGATAAATAAGATAGTTATTAAAATTCACCTTTCTTAGTTTTTCTTTAATACTTAATGTTTCCATACCAAACATCTCCTTAATTTGTTTTTATTTCTTAACCACAAATCAAGTATACGATAAATTTACCATATAGTCAAGTATTTTATTACAATTTATAAATTATTTTTTATTAGTTAGTCAACTATTTCATAATCATATAAATCACTTACTTTACATTTAAGTATAATAGACAACTTAATAAGATTATTAATTGTAGGGGCAGGTGAATGAAATAGATTATATAATGCTTGCTTGCTCAAACCTATTTGTTTAGCTATCCACGTTTTATTTGATCCAGTTGCATCAATATATTCATTAACTTTATCTTCAATTTTATTAATAAGTTTTATGTCCATTTAAAATACCTCTCTTTTCTATAATGCTATATAAATACTATATCATGTTTTGTATCATATAATAAATATATTGATACTTACTTATTATTTAATCTTTAGCTTAAAATCTCCCTTTTATTAACAATCATTTCATTATCTTCGTTTAGTTTACACAACTTAGTCAGTTACTTCAATATGAATAAACTCATCATCATAAATATCTCCAATACATGCATTATTACACCATTCTTCTGCTTTCACTGATTTGTTATCATGTTTCCCAATCTCATTCTCGATCCAAAATTTAATTTCAGATGGTTTTAGCATCTTACAAACAAAATTACCTAATGTCATTTTATATTTCATAATTATATCTCCTTCTTAATTATAAACTAACCTATATTTTTTTAACTCATTTGTTAATTCTTCCATTATTCTGTATGCTTCCTGATCTGCTTTTTGTGAAGTTGCACAAGACGAACCTTCAGTGAACTACACATGATTAAAATCACGAGAGTTCTTGCCAAATCTTTAAATTTTTCTAGCATCACTGATTTTTCTATATAACTCTATAACATTCTTATGTTCATGATTCCACCTTATATCATTTAAATATGGAATATTGAACTCTTTTTCCATCTTTGTCATTAAATCTGACAATCTTAAAGTTCTTATATTTGTATCTTTTATAAACATAATGATTTCATATTTTTCTCTATATTCTTTCAAATTATTATACATAAATTTTTCTCCTAAATTATATTAAAATTAATTTATTGTTTTTTTGCAGGTGGTGGTAGTTCCATCCAATGAGTTACTATCCATTTTTCATCTTTAATACGATCATTCCACTTCCAACGTTTTACTTCTTTATTTTTAAATTTTTTACATTCCCAATTCATAATCATTGTTTTTGTTTCTTTCCAAGTATCACATTTTACTGTAACTATATATTCTTTACCTCCAAATTCATCATTGTCTGGTGGTAACTGTTTATTTATATCTATCCATTTCATAATTATTCCTCCATTATATATTTTAAATCTTCAATAAATTCTTTCTCTTGTTGAATTTCAGCTTCTAATACCAACATACTACAATACTCTTGATTAGACAAATTTTCATTACTAACAAAAGCTTTATGACGTTTTTCATGTAATGGCTTTACTAAATTTTCTTTTCTCCTTAAACTCTCTTCATGAAATTTTAATATGCTTTCATATTTTTCTTCATTCATAATAATATTTACCTCCAAAAATTTATGCTATATCTCTCCTTTTTTAAAACTGCATATTAGAATACTTCTATATCTATAACTGCTTTCTTTGCTGCACCTATAGCTTTAACATTCATTTCTAATATATCCAATGGAATGTCATTTGTGTCACCTTTGTATATATCTTCAAACCCTTCATTGTTTGTTTTATATATAATTATACTATCATAAATTACATTTATTATATCTTTTACTTGCATATCTAACTCCTTTTATCTACTTAAAACTGGAAATTTATCAGTTCTCTAAATTTATTTTTTTAAAATTGTTTTTATTACATTTTAATCTAATTTAAAAAGTCGTCTACCACATTTTCTACACCAAGCATATTTACTTGTATTTTTAAAGGATGCATTATCCCACATTTCTCCATTGTCAGCTTCTTGATCATCAAATCTCATACCATAATCACAAGTACCACTATAACTTTGTTTAATAATATATTCATCATTTCTACAATATGGACATTCTTTAATATCTTTATTAATTATTCTGGGCAAATTATCAACTCCTCTTCATATCTCGTGTACAAGGTATTATAGCCCCTTTTCATAACTATTTATACATTGACTTATTTCTTTTAATTTTAATTGTATTTTTTCTATAATAGGTTTATTACATAGTCTTTAATATAGAATATTATTTCGTCTTTTTCAATATCAAATACATTTTTCCCATATTTACCTTTAGTCCAAATATAAACAGAGTATGATTTAATTTTATTAATGTCATAATATGGTAATATTTCATTAGAAATTTGCTCTAATTCGTTGTAAAGAACATAATATTTATCCACTGTTTTCCTCCTTTAATTTTGTTGATATTTTATATTGTAATAAAAACTACATTTTATAATATTTTTAAATCAATCAGAAATTAATTTTAATGGACAATCTCTATGATGACCTTCCTCTGGACAACTAGGTCTATTCCCTAATGCAAAACATGCTTCAACGCTTTCTCCATTTAAATTAAGTCCTTTTATTCCACTTAACATGCATGAAGAACACTTTGGTTTGTTTATGAAATTTAACTCGTAAATATATTTCATTTTTTTAATCTCCTTTATAATAAATTATGAATCAGTTTTAAACCTAATATCGGTTGAAAAATTAACACTAAATTTTTTGCCACACTCTTCGCAATTCATTCTAAAATCACCTTCCATATCGCCAGTTTCAATATAATCCCAAGGTTCCATTAATGCTTTACAATGTGGACATTGAATTATATTTAGTGTTTCCATGAATTTTATCATCCTTTCTTTACTACATATTATTTTTACATTACAACGTAACAATATTTATTTTCAAACTCTGTACATTGATTATATATTTCATTCCATAACATTTAACTGTTTTATTCTTTTCACAGGAAAACTCAATCCCCTAGCAGGATTTTCATTAATACCTATTGCATAACCATTTTCTAATTCATACCAATAAGTCACATTCTTATGTTTACCTATCCAACGATTATCTCTTGAATCCCATTCTTTTACCACTTCAACATCTGCAAATTTTCTTGCTCTACAATTATCATATTCTGCACTTATAAATTCATAAGGTAATACATCCTTGAGTTTCATTATATTCCTCCTATATTTTATTTAAATCTTGAGAAATCTTTTGCTATATATTTTTCAAATCTTTCTAATGGATATTCTTCATATTCTCCAGTTTTTACATTTTTTCTTTTACCATTTAACTTTATACTTCTCTTTCTTTCGTCTTTTCCATTTTTAATAGTAACACATTTATCTAAAAATTCTTTTGAAGACATAATCCAAATTGTATTTATTCTTTCAGAATAAAATACGAAAAAATAATTTTCTCTTAGTTCATGAGTTATTGCTACAAAAAAAGCTGTGTTTCCTTCCTTTACATTTTTTGATCTTGCCTTTATTTGTACTTCTATAAAAGTATTATCATTCTTTCTTATTATTAAATCAATACCATCATCATCAACTAAAGGTACATAACAATCTAACCCTTCCTTCAACATTAATCCAATAATATAATACTCCATTCTTTTACCAAAACTAGCTGAATTTCTGAATGACATATTTTAATCTCCTTATATACTATTCAAACTCAATAATAATCTTAATTTTCCCATTCTCTTTATCTTCTGTTAATAATTCATTAATTGCAGAATTTATATCGATTGGTTGACCTGAGTTTATTTCACTAATATATTTACAAAATATATGATTTCCATTACAACAAACACAATCTGAATTATTTTCTCTTTGAAATTTTACAATACCCTTAATTTTCTTTACCATTTATATCCTCCCACAATAATAAACTATTTTGATTTCTCCATTAAACAACACTGACGAGGATTAAATATACATTCTATAATTAAATCATTAGCTTCATCAATTATATTACCATTTTCATTATATAAAATTGGATGAGTGCATCCACTATTTAAACCAATGCTACTATCCCCTTCTTCATTCCAAACACACATTTTACAACTTGCATTTTTACCATTGTCTACATCTTCTTTTATAAAGCTAATCATAATTTTACCTCCTAGAATTTATTTAAGTTGTAATATTCTACTTTTATATCTTTTAAATATACTCCATATTTATCTAAAAACTTATCATAGAATTCTTTATTTGTGAATATTAAAATTTTATTTTTAACTTCTGATAATATCAACAAATAACATTTGCCTAAAATAGAACTTAATATTCCTGCTCCAATTTTATCATCTTTTAACTTATTATTGCATACTATTATTCCATATTTTCTATCTTCTGATATACCATGAATTTTCAATCCATTTGTAAAATTATCTATAACACTTTTTTCTTTAAGAACAATATTGTATTTTTCTGACAAATGTTTTATTATCTCTTTAATATTTTTCTTTATTTGTGTTGTATTAGCCATTTTTTTCTTAACCCTGTTTCAACATAAAAGACTTTTTAATTTAAGTTCTTTACATGTATTTTAATACATTCTTCTATGTTTGAAAAATGTTTCTTTAATAATTTTATTTCATTTTTATACCAATCACTTTTTTCTTTTGAACAGTAAATATCTATAATTTTATTATTTTCTATTACTATATTTCTGGAATATTAAAAACCCTATCACTCTATTTTTTAAAATATCTCCATCTTTTATATAAACAGTTGCTAGATTTTGAAAGTTTTTGCTATAAGAACAATAGCTATCTTTTTTTAAATTATTTTTATAAAATTCAGCAAACCATCTATAATTCTTATCATCGTCTACATCATCTAAATAAAGATTAGCTATAAATCTTTTATCTTCGCTACTAACCCAACCATTTTGTCTCATTTCTTCTACATGCTTAATCCTCTCTTTTTCATCATCATAAAAATATCTTTCTGTTGTTTGACTAAAAACTTTTTTCATTCATAATTCCTCCTATTCAACATTTGATATTATAGTATTTTCATATTGACATACTCAACTATTGCATTAATCATATTTGCTTTTAATAACCATTCTGTATCAATATCTTGATTACTAGAAAGAGTTATTATAGTAAAATAATCTGCATCTGGTGTATTATGATATTCAACAACTAAATTATTACCTTTATATATTACATCTGCCCCACCTTTAATTTTAAAATTCTGTAATAAATCTTCTTTACTAAATTCATTTTCTAAAACTTCATTTTGAAATAAATCTACTATATGTTCAAATATTTGTTTTGGCATAATATTCATATTATTTCCCTTCCTTTTTCATTTCAATTTGAATTTCAAAATCATTTTGATTCATAAATACATCACCTTTTATAGTTATTACATCTCCAAATCCATTTACAACATAATATCTTAAATCTAAATATTCTTTGTTGATTTTATCATATATTTTATATTTCATTTTATACACCCTTATTTCATATTTTTTATATATTAAAATAATATCTTCTTTCATTTATATCACATATTCTTCTTTAACTTCTATTTGACCTTTATAAACTTTACTTATTTCATATCTTAAAATTTCTCCATATTCATTTGTATAATCAAAATATCCTTTTCTAAGAAATTTATCAAAATATCTTTCAGAAGCTTGGTTATGCATAAATTCTTGAATATCATTTACTGTATTAAACCAAAATTCTTTAAATCTCACAGAGCAAATACCATTTTTATAAGAATTTAAAGATTCTACATTCTTTTTTAACCTGCTATCTATCATTATTTTTAATAATGACTTACTCATTTATATTTACATCCTTTAATTTATCAAGTCCTTCTATTTTACTCATACTACCAATCATCATATACAAGCTACTTTGTGCAGCTCTCAGTTCTCTTATTTTTATATTCAATTCAGTTATTTTATCTATATTGGATAAATCTTCTTTTTTAAAAATCTTTTTAATTTTATTTTCAATATTTGTTATTTGTTTTTCTAAATCCTCTGCTTCATTTCTCAACCATTTATCAATATTACCTTTAATTTCTTCTTGTAAATTATTAATCATTATTAATTTCCTCCCTCATTTTATTTAAATCAATATTTAATAATTCAGAAATTTTTATTAATTCATTTGCCTTAAAAGCATCTGCTTTTATTTTATAATTTAATCCTTCTTTAGATATATTTAGTTGTTCTGCCAACCATGTTTTCTGTCTTCCTTGACTTTTTAATACTTTAGAAATATATTCTCCTACTTTCATTCTGTCACCTCATTTCTTATTACATTTTCTATTATATACTAATTAAATTAAATAGTCAACACTTTTGTTAAAATAATTTTCACTAAAACATAAAAATTTTTCACTGGAATAAAATAACGATTTTATTTAAATTTCATTTACAAACACTTTGCCTTTATCTGCTAATTTACTAGCTCTAAAAATTATATAAATTATTACTTTGTCTTTATCTTTTAAACGATATGTTTTTCTAGTTGGATCTGGCATATATTTCTTACATATATTTTTTAATTCCTTTATGTCTAATTTATTTAGTTCATTATTTAAGTTTTCAATAGTATTTTTTCTTATAAAATCTATAGGATTTAACATTATATACATCCTTCCTTTATTTTTCTTATTTTAACTAAAATTTCTCTTATAATATTCTAATATTTCTTCTGTGGTTACATATACAATATCCCATGAATCATCTTCAAATACTGTACCATTTTTTATATCTTGTATCAACTCTTTTATTTCCTCATCATCTAATTTATGTAGTGCTTTTCTTGTTAAATATTCTACTTTATTACTCATATCTAATCACTCCTTTTTAAACTAAACTTCCATCCATTCATTTGATTTTAATTCTGATATGTGTAAATTGTATATTATTTTTTCAGTATTAGGAGATTTTATATAAATAGTACCTTCTTCTAAAAACATATAAAATCTATCCCAATCTGGTAACGCATATTTAAGACCTTTTTCCAATCCTTTTACTACAGTTTTTATATCCATAATTTGAACCTCTTTTCTATTATATTGTAACTAAATATATATTGATATTACTATAATAATATAAAATTTTCAATTAAATTTGGAACATTAAATATATATTAAATCCACACCCTATTATTGTTATCAATATTATTAAAGATATCATAATAATACTAAATCTTTTGATAGTATTACAATAATTATCAACACTTTTATTTAATCTATCTAATGTTTCATTACTACATCTTATTGAATCCATAGCTTCTTTAAATTTTTTATTTTGATGGTTTTCAAATAATTTATGATAATTTTTAACTTCTTTTAACTTTTCATCCATATGTTTTTCTCTTTCTTCATGTTCCTTTCCAAATTCTTTATTATACATTTTACCACCCTTTTTTATATATTTAAAATTTTCTCTGCTTTCATATAATCTATATTACTATCAAAATCAATTTCTGTCATACTATTTATAAATTCTCCATTCCAATAATAAAAATTAATATTATTTTTCTCTAAAATAGCTATCTGATCTTTGTTTAATATTAATCCATTTATCATATTTAATCACTCCTATTTATTTTCTTATTTTAATTATAATCCTTATTTAATCTTTAGTCAATGTGTAAATGAAAAATAGTCCCAAAATAATATTGAGACTAGCCATTATATAATTTAATTATTGATTGTTTTTAAATACTCTTTAATATCCTCTTCAGAAAACCCATTTGATTTTAATATTTTTCGATAATAAGCTTTTATTCCTTCAGTATCATCTTCATAAGGACAATTTTCAATTCCTGCTTTTATCATAAGCTGTTCAAATTCCTCATCACTTAAGTCATCAAAAGCTTTATTAACTTTATCAAAATAATCTAATGTTCTTCTATTCATTTCTTTATCTTCTTCAATCAATGGTTGTATTTCTCCTTCACTATATTGCTTCAATTCATCATTTCTTTCAAATTCTCCAAAAGGTAATATATCATTCACAATATTTTTTTTAAATACAACTTTACCTTGAGTCCCTGGCTTATAATCAACTATTTTTATACCTGCATCTTCATAGTCTTTTATTAATTCTTCATCAGATTTAGATTTTAAATTATTCATTAATTTATTTAACATTTCATCTTTATTTTTTTTATAAAAACAGCACTCTCCCCTACAAGTTTCATTACCAATACTACATTTAACATCATAAGGTTTTGTTTTAAAATATCCAATCAAATATTTACACAATATATTATTTTGATTGCAGCCACCTAATTGTTTTTTATCATTTATATACATTTAAATTATCTCCTCTTACTTATAAATAAAATTATTTATTCTAAATTTATCTCTTAAATTATATACTCTTTCAATAAAATAAAAAATAATATCTTCATCATAATCTTTTTTAAATATATCTTCTAAATCTTCAATAGAATGTATTACACAGAACTTTGCAGAAACTAATACTTCCATTTCAAAAATTTCATTTATATTATATAAAACTTTTGACATCTTATCATATTCTCTATTGTACCATCGTGATATAATGGGATATTCCTTTTCTAATATCTTATATTTTTTATTAAATACTTCAAGAAATAAAGATATTAATTCTTTTGAATATTGCATATAAGAATTTAAATCATATATTTTTTCAGATAGTTTTTCTTTCTCTTTTCTTCTATTTTCTCTACTTTTAATAATCTTCTCTTGAATTTCTTTATCTAAATATTTAAAATTAGAATTTGCGAAAATATTTACATTTTTATCTCCACTATTATCACCCATACTTTAATTTCCTCCTATTTTCTCATTTATACACCAGAATAAAATATACCTTTTATTTATAATTTATTTCATCTAATTCATTTTGTACATATGAACGATCACATTCTTTTTGTAATGCTTCTCTAACTAGTTTTTCTCTTAATTCCCAATCAGCTTCTATTTCTTCTTTTGTATGTTCAGTCTCAATAAATACAGCTCTACTTGAACCAAAAATATAAATGTATCCCCAAAATTTATTTTTTCTCATTTAATTAATCTCCTTTTTATCCTATAAAAACTGATATTGTTTTCTCAAATTTTTTATTTTTAATTATTTTATCTATTTCTTTATTTATTCTTTCTTCAGTTTTAAATTCATAAGATAAATCTTCAAAAAGTTTATCTTCAAAATCTTCTTTACTACAATATTCATTATTATATAAAATTACATCATCAATTATTATTTTATAAATACCATGTTCTTCATATGGAAATTCTCCACAATTACAATCCTCTCCTATAAAAAATCTAATTGGTAATTCTGGATTTTCAATTATAGTATCTTTAAGTTCTTTCATTTTATCTATTACTTTTGCCATATTAATTTAACTTTCTTTCTTTATTTTAGACAACCAAAATTTATCAAATATAATTGCCAAAACACATAATTCAGGCATTAAAAATATAAACAATAAATCTAAACAAAAATCTTTATACTTAATAATTATTTTTATCTTTTGTCCTTTATAGGTATAGAATATATATCCTATACAAAAGAAAAGACAACTTGAATGTATAATTGTTTTTATCATACTTCCTCCTCATTTGAATACTTTGGATAATAGATATCATCATCAGTAATTGATTTACTTTCAAAATTATCTTTACATAACTCATTTCTTCTACATGAAACACATAATTTCTCTGCATTAGCACAATTATCAAAATATTTACAAGTTATAAAAAACATATTTAATCTCTCCTTTAATTAATAATATTTATCAATATATTTATTAATCCTTTAAATTCGCAATGAAAATTATTAATTGTTATTGAAAATCCGACACATAAAATAAGTAATATAATAATTAGCAATAATATCTTTTCTATTTTCTTCAAGAAATTCATCTCCTTTACACAGCAATTCCAACCTGAAGCCCATACATAGCTATATCCACGCACAGAATCAAATTCTTAATAGATTCTTTATTGAATTCACTAAAATCAAATGTATAACCTTCAAACTCAATCTGTTTATCTTCTGTATCCTTATTTATATTATTTAATTTATCCTTAAACTTCTGAAATTCCTCGGTGGTAGCTTGTATTACAATCCTACTACCCATTTTAATATCCGAATCATTATGTAATGTAGTTTCTATTCGTTGTATTGGCTCTATTTCTGTAAAAATTAATGTGTTTAGAGTAAATCCTACAGATATATCACCAGTTCCTAATTTTATTATTTTATCTCTAATCATTATTATTTTCCTCACTTTCTACTATTTTACAAGCTATTTTCCAATATATTTGAAGTAAATTAATTTTAGGCAAAGTAGAACGATCGAACATAATATTATCATTCCAAATTTCAATATTTATACTATTGACGTCCCATTCTACATCACATTTTCCACCAGTTTTATCTTCTATAAATTTTCTCAATTGTCCCTCTGTAAATAGTGGAATAATGTCCCATATACATTGAATGTTCCATTTTTCTGTCCATGCATCTCTTCCTGCTGATATTTCTTTGTTTCTCAAAGTTATTGTTTCTAGCTCATAACCTTTTACTTTTATAATTATATATTTTTGTCTTCCACTCCAATCAAATCCTACTTTAGATTTTCTATAAAATATATCATATTGTTTTACATTTTCTTTCCACCATTTTGATAAATTTTCTTGTACCTTTTCAGATTGTTTTTTAAATTCATTTACACTTATATAATCCATATGTATCACTCCTTGTTTAATTTATACACTTTTTACTATAATTCATGCTCCATGAAATAGGTTTAGATTTTTTTAACTCTATCCCATTATTAATTAAAAATTTCTTTAGTGTAGTAGGTGAGCAACCTAATCTTAATGCTGCCCCATTAATTGATCTATATTTATCATATAAGTAAATTGCTTTATCCATATCAATCACTTTTGGTTTTGCCATAATAAAATCATCTCCTTTTTTAATCATTTATATCATTTATAAATCCATCCATATATTTTCTTTTTGCAAATTGCTTTATTTTTTCTATTACAATAATCAATAGCTTCTTTTATATTAAATACTACCTTATATGCTTTTGTTATTTTATTTATTAAATCATATTCCACTATTAATATCATATTTTACCCCTTATTTAATTTATTAAATTTTTTTACAAAATTATCTTTTATATTCTCACCTATACTCTTAAATTCTCCGTTTTTCTCACTCAACAAACCCAATAAAATCATACATTTATTCAGTTAATAATTACTACTCTCTACCAGTTAATCTTTT
>ENA-UOOR01001719-UOOR01001719.1-fermentation-metagenome-genome-assembly--contig:-NODE-1719-length-24711-cov-5.819882_pt1 | contig 24711 bp, 32 predicted proteins | sample MGYA00245780_ERZ724029 | MGnify/ENA primary metagenome ERZ724029 (study PRJEB28704, sample SAMN03018315) | fermentation metagenome | biome: anthropogenic terrestrial biome; feature: soil; material... | reverse complement strand
CTGTCGTTAACTTACCAATGATTATGAGTGCAGGTGCTAGGGCTGCCACGAATGCCAGAGTTCCTAGTAATGCATTCTTCTGCCCTAGTGTTAGGTTGTTGAACCAGTCTGCTAGACTTCTAACTGCTGGCACTATTTTAGTACTCATGAATGTTGCTAGTGATTCCATGACTGGTATTAGCGCCACGCTTACTTGGTCCTTGATTGCGCCTAGCGCAGTTTTGATTCTTAATAACTCGTCATCGAACTCTGCTAAGGCGGTAATCTGTTCATCGGTCATGTAGCCCAGTGATTCGAACTCTTCTGTTAGTTGTCTTAGCCCTTCGGCGCCGCCGTTTAGCATTGGAATGATTTTTGCACCCATTCTATTACCAAATATTTCATTGGCTAGATAAGCTTGTTGTGTCGCGTCAGCTACTCCTGCAAGTCTACCTATCATTACTTCGAAGTTCACGTCCATGCCTTTTGCAGCTTCTTCAGCTGTGAAGCCTAGTGCCATTAAGGCTTCGGCTCCTGGTCCAGTGCCGTCCACTACTAATTTTGAGAATGCTTGTTGCGTTTTGATTAATGAGTTTTGAAGTGTTGTCTGGTCGAGTCCTTGTTGCGCTGCAATGTACTGCCACTTTTGCAGGGCTTCAGCACTCAAGTTTACTTCTTGACGCATGTCATCGAGTGTCGCTGCAGTGTCTTTGGTGTTTTTAAACATTGCACCAAGCCCTGCGAGTGTTCCAGCAGCGGCTACACTGAATGGTGTGAGTGCTTGACCGGCTTTAGTGATGCCTGATCCTACTTGTTCGAACTGTCCGGCAAGCTTATCTATCTTCATGTTCTTGATTTCATCAAGTTTGTTTTTGAGTAATACTGCACTGTTTTCGGTTTTAACCAGCTCAGTTTGCAGTTTTTTATACTGCTCTGACTGTGTGTCTGCACCTGTGTCTTCGAGATGTTTCAGTTGTCCACGAAGAGCCTCTGCTTTCATCTCGGTTTCTTGGATCGCCTTTTGGGCTAGTCTTTGAGCCTCTGCAAATCTTCCAGCATCGAACTCTAGCTCTAAACCTTTTTGAAGTTCGTTGACTTGTCTGTTCGTTCCGCGGATTGAACCGTCAACTTTTCTCATTTCTTTATTGAATTGTTTCGTATCTGCTCCGACTGTAATCGTTAAGCCTTTAAATGATGTTGACATTAGTTCCCTCCTCTAAAGAATGCGGCAGTTTGCTCTGGACTTAATTCTGTAACCTCTACCCCACGCTTGCTTAACCGTTCTTGTTCTTTGTGTTTTAAGTAATCTTGCACGTTTTTGATGTCGTACTCGATTATTAGATAAAGTAGATCGGTGTAGTTAAGCCTTTCCATTAGGTCGGTTGGTATTTGGTATTGGATACACTTTTTTATAAGTGTAAAGATAAAGGGCGCGCTCACTGCTTGGGGTTTAGCTGAACCTGGTAATCTCTTGTTCAAATCGGATAGCAGCTGAACGCGCTCTATTAGTTTTTTGATGCAGACTTACTAACTTGCTCCAGGACTACCCTTATCTTTGCTAGGATTTCTTCAGCTATTTCAAAGTCGAACAGCCCTAAGAAGTCCTTAAAGGTCGGCAGTTTGTTTGAGTTGATGTAGCAGTACAGCAATTTAAGTAGGCTTAGTAGCTCTACTTGGCTTGGCTTTTTGCTTTCCAGCATTGCTTGGACTCTGTCGGTGTAGGTCTTTAGGTCGATTCCACCTAACACTTGTCCAAAGCCTTGCTCTTCCCATTTTAGGTGTGCTTTAAACGATGTATCAATTTCAACGTCTAGCGTACCTTTTTCGACTACCAGTTCTTGAGTTTCTTCGTTGAACTCTTTCTTAATGATGATAGGTAACTTAACTATCATTAAGGTGTAACCGCCTTAACTTTTGGTGTAGGTACTCCATCTTCGAATGTGTCGTATCCTGTGTCGCCTGGGAAGCTAGTCATGTAGAATACTTTTAGCGTGTTACCGTTCTCGTCATGGTAGTCTTCAGTACCAAGTGAGTTTTTAAGGTTTACCCCTAACACGGTTAGTGGGTAGTCATATGTGTTAACTGTTGGGCTGTCTTGAGTCTGGTCGTATGTTTCTGATGCTTTCCCGGTAGTTACTCCGAACACCCAACGCTTGATTGTTTTACCGACACCGTTTTCGATTGCGTCCACTTCGAAGTAGATTGCGTGTTCTACTGAGCTCCTTTGCTGGATGTCAGCTAGCCCGCCCTCGATTTCTAGTGCGCGTTTCATCGCGATTTCGTAGTCTTTTTCGATGTTGGTTACCGATAATGTACCAGTCTTACCTTTGTCATCGCCTAATATTGCGAGGATTTGACCGTCACCGAAGAGTTTTGTTTCTTCGTAGTCAGCTTCTAGACTGATACTATTTGCGTACGCCAGGTCTTCTGGTGCGCTGTACGCTCCGAGTTCTCCTGGTACTGCATATTTCACGTTCTTGACGTTAAATTTAAACATTTTAGTTTTTGCCATGGATTATTTACCTCCTTTTAAGGTGCTGACAAATTTCTGAAATACTTGTTCTTTATTTGCTTCGAATGTTTTTGCCACGAATGGTTTGGCGTATGGTCCATACTCGAGCAAATTAATTAGCGGTATGCTTCCGTTTTTGGACGGTACCGATTTAGAATTACCGATGTATCTGACACCGGAGTATTTTGTTTTTAGACCCCATTGGTCTTTAAAGTGCGGCGAGCTATTGTCTACCGGGCTTGCTGCTGCTAGCCTCTCTACCATGATTTGACTGGACTCAGTTAGTGCTTTCTCGATATCTTCTCTTAATTCGGATTTGTATTCTTTAAGGATTTCTCCGAACTGCTTCTCTATATCAAGTTCCATAGGTGTTTCTTCCTGTGATTAGGATTGAGTAGTAGTCAGTTCCTGGGTCGAATGTAGGACCGAATTGATCGAAGTGCATCCCATTCTCAAGTAGGACTTGTCTGTAGGATATAACGATCGTCTTTGCTTTGGAGACAGTTCTAGCGTGGATCCTTATGTTATAGGAGTTTTGTCTTACTAGACTTGTTCCATCTCCCGCTACTAGGTTCTCGTCGTACACATCTTCTTCTAGCACGACATAGGCTTGTGGGATTTTACTTTCTTGTTCATCCATAACATCCATGTAAATGGGTGCTTGACTTTTAAGGTGCTTGAATAAGTTCCAGAGCATCTATGATCGCCTCCTTTAGTTCCTTGTCATTGACTTGTCTGATATTCAGTCTGGTGTTGACTGGGTCGTCTGCTTTTCCTACATTGTAAATATCGTAGAGCTTGTCTTGGATGACTGCGTACTTTTGGTTGGCATACATTCTTGAGCGTATGTTGACTGAGTAGTCTAGGTTTACGTTAGCCGCCGCTGCACTCCAGAAGGTCGACATCCCTACATTTGTTTTCTCGCCTTGTAACTTGCGGTAGTTAGTGACGCTTACTGTTCTGACGCCTGTGGTTTCATCCTGGATGGTTTCCACATCGATTAATGTTACTGTACAGTTCGCTCTCATAACTGGTCCGCCTGTTCTCTTAACTTGTCAACGTTCGCTAGGTACATTGGTGATACTACATACTTACCTGCTGACATATTAAGGTTATCGTTGGTAAAAATAATAAGAGCGGAGAGCACGATTCTGCTTTCCAACATCGTACTCTCTGGAACCCCTGATCTTCTCATATCTTCAGCGCCAGCGCTTACTATCGATTCTACGAAGGTTTTCGCTTGTGCGTCCGAGATATCATAGCCCACTGCATACGCAATGATTGGGATGTATTCATTTAGTTTAGTTGTTAGTTCTGTTGAGATTGTCATGCTCTCCACTCCTTGTTGTGTTTAATGCTTATTGGTTAGGCTCCAGTGCCGGCTTTCTTAATTCTTAAGAATGCGTTGAAGCTAGTTGTGTTACCGCCGAACATACCAACCGCGCGGTATGCGATTTGTCCTTGACGGAACTTGAAGTCTGTTGACTTGCTCATTTCGATTGGGCTAAAGGCTACTAAGTCGTAGTGACCTAATGTACCGTACACGATTGTGTATTCGCCAGCAGTTGCTGTGTCGTGGTCTTTGATGTGGCTTGAAATGACATAAGGAACGCCATCGATTGTTTGGTTAACAAAGTCCACCTTGTAGACTGGTTTTTTGTCTGACCCTCTTACCTTTAAGAATGATTTAAGGATTGATTTGTTTAAGACTAACACGCCTCTGTAGATTTCTTCATCTCCGCCGAAGCTTAAGATGATTTCGTTTAGTGTGTGTTCATCAATTGCGCCAATCTCTAAGTCTTTAGCTGTTTCTAGTGCTACTACTTTAGCCGCTGGAGCTAAAATACCGGTGATATGTCCTGTGTCACCATTACCGATAACGATTTCTTTCGCTAATGTTTTGCGTAGTGAGATTGTTAGGTTTCTTTGGATCTCAGTTAAGTAGAATGAAGGTTTTAGCTTTTCAAACTCTTCAGACACTTCTGTGTATGCTGTAATCTTAGTCTTATCAATTCTAGCGTAGCCCCAGGTTGGTTCTGATTCTACTGCATCTACGCCCTCGGCTGTGTAACCACCTTCACCGTAAGCCTTCATGAATGCTTGAGTGTAAGATTCTCCACCAGGTAAATATTTATAAGTTACTAAGTCAAGTAAGCTTGATACTTGGTTGAATGTTCCCTTGATGTTGCTTGCTTGGTGGTTGATTGTTAATGTGTCTAGCGTTGACAACGTGATTGCACGATTTTGCTTTAATGCACGAATGCGTTGTTCCGCTTCTTCATCCGCTAATTTAGCTGGGTCTTCTTTACCCAAGTCAACTGTTTTGCCGGCACGTTTGAAAGCTTCTTCGTTGGCTTTTCTGATTTGTGCTTCTAGGCTGTTGCGTTTTTCGATTAGGGTATCCATTTCATCGTTGATTACTGCTAATCTTTCAACGCCGGTTTCTTTATTTCGGCTTTCTGATTCTAAGCCTGCCATTGTGGCTAATAATTCTTTTAATTGTTCTTGTAAATTCATGGTCTATTTTCCTCCTCTGACCTTTTTTGCTTTTGATTCGATGCTGGATCTTAGTTCTTGCTTCTGTCTTTCTTCTTCTGCTGTTTTTCTCGCGACTAAAGCCTCCGCCTCTTTAGCTCTGAATGCCTCCACATCTTCGAGCCGTCTTGCGTAGATTCGGGTGCCGTCATACGCTGGTACATTGACCGCTGCGACATCCCACAGTTTGTTGATTGACTTAACTCTGAACATATATTCCTGTTCATCGAATTCTTCTGCTTCTATATCAAACGCAAATGACATTTTATCGATATCACCGCGCTTAATTAGCGTATGTAAATCTCTACCAGCTGAAGTGTCAGCTAGTTCTGCCCTAATGAATAGTCCCTCTTCCCTGATTTCTAGTTGTAGAGTTCCGTTTTTTACTCGTGCCATAGCCATGACGCTGTTTGAGTGGTTGTACTTGAAGAAGCAGTCGGACACATCTGTGTTATCTAACGCGCCTTTTTCAATGACCTCTTTAATCTCTATCGGGTTTCCGTATTCATCGCTGATAGTAAAGAGCACCGTTGGTTGGTCGAAGGTTACTGCCAACCCCTCCACAATCATTTTGCCCTCATCTTGTGCTGCTGGTTTTGCTGCTTGGATGTCAGCCATTCTTATGTAATTGTTGTGTCCTCTTTTATCGATTATCTGATTCCTTTTACTCATCTTCCTGCTCCTCCTTTGGTGCCTCTTCTTCTACTGTTATTTCTTGTGGTTCTTCTTTTGGGTTTTCTTCAGTTCCTACTCCTTGGTATTCGTCTTGCTTATCGGAGTTTACATAGTTCAAGGTGCTGAACTCTTTCTCCCCATTCTCCGTGGATGGCATTCCCAGTAATCGGTTAATGTCATTTGGCCTATACGTTGGTAGTTTCTGAATGACTTGAGCGACTGCTATCTTTGTCTTAAGGCTTGCCGTGTCTAGCTTGTCGAATATAATTGATATTCTATTGCCGAATGCTATCTCTTTAGTGGTAAATATTTTATAGGTTAGCTCCTGGCTAATCTTATTAGCGAGTGGCTCAATGGTCGAGTCATAGTAAGCGTTCCAGTCATCTTCTCTAAATTTCGCTTTTAAGATGTCTTCCGATACGCCCATGTAGTTGTAAATCTTATTTTCGAACAGCTTCATTTCGCCTTCGTTAGCGTACTTGTTGTTCGGTTGAACTTGTACTACGTTTGCCGCTGAGTCTAAATACACGACTCCGCTTGAGGCTTTTCCTAAGTAGGCATCGGCAAATTCTTTGGCTCTGGACTCTCTTACGTCTTTGTTCAAGAGTGTTGTACTCTGAACTATAAATCTAATAAATGCTGATGACTTGATTGCTTGTTCTATACCCTCATAGTTCGTACTAATGATGTCTAGTACCTTTTTGATTGCTAGGTTCTTCTCGCCTAGGATATTTGGTCCTGCATTTCTCGCAATGTGGACTATGTTCTCCATGCCGGTGTAGTGTGGCTCGCCATTTAAGTCAAAGCTTAGATAGGTGTTCCCTTTTTCATCGACCTTTATCTCGATTGCGTTTTCTTCCAAGTCTAGGATCCATAAAGCTTTGAGTGGTTCGTTATAGTTCTTATACTCCCACTGCAAATAGATGAAGACGTTGCTTTCCAAGTAGTAGAGGTTAGTTACTCTCTCCCAGAACTGTGCTGCGCTCATCAGTGGGTTTGGTCTTAGTGATAACAGTCTGTTAAGGTACCTCTTGGTTGGGTCTTCTGACCTTGTGTCATTCCTGAATACGTAAGGTGTGAACTTAGATGCGTGTCTTGCGTGTGCATTAGCACAGCTCACGTATACGTCGTTCAGTGCAGCATCATAAGACTGACTAAATACCGGCGTGAATAGGCTCTCAAAGGAGGTCGCCGTGCCTTGTTTTAAGTCTTTATTCCCTTTAAATGATGCAATAATGTTGCTGATTAACCCCATGTGTTACCTCCTCCTATTTGCCTAGGTAGTAATCTCTGTTTGCACAGAAGCTTACATATGTGTTTAGTATTGCGGCCATGCCGTCTATTTTTCTATGCCTTTGGTCGTTAACCTTCTTCGGCATGATGTTTCCGTTTCGGTCTGCTACCATTTCCACGTTTGTAAAGCACCATTTCGTGACATCGTTGTTTTGGTAGCATAAGAACTTCTCTTTTAAATCTGTTTCTAAAGTTTGCATCGGAACGCTTAATGTCTTATATCCTTGTGGGGTTGGTATCAGACACGTATCTCTTGCAAACCCCATGGCTGATAATTCTTCGACTAGATAGTTCGCGCTCCATGAGTCGTAGTTAATGTATTGATAAATCCAGCCGTACTTCTTGTGATTCGATACGATGTAGTTTGCTATATCGTGATAGTCGATAGCGTTGGTTCCGCTGACTCTCACTAGTCCTCGTGCTATCCATTGGTCCCACGGCACATAGTTGCCGACCTGGTCTGGCCGCTTTTGATCGTCTAGGAACTTTTGCGTTACCCAATACATCGTGATTGCGATTGGCTTTTTCTTTTCTCTATCGAACACTAGCGTGTTGACTGCTGTCATGTCTGTTGTCCTTGATAGGTCGAACGACCCCAGCACAATTGAGTTCTTTGTAAGCCTTATGATTTCTTCTTCAGGGTATAACTCTTCGTTGTTAATGTCGTCAAAACTTATCCATGCTCTGTTTTCTACGCCTCTAATATTGAAGTCTTTTGTCTTAACTGTATTAGCGAAGTTCATGTCGCCTTTCATCTGTTCGACATTTTCCCTTAAACTATCGGCTTTTTTAATGACGCCTAGTCCAGGGTTTGCCTTGATCCACATTTCTTCATCAAACATCTCATCAACGTGGTCTAGTTCATATATAAGAGGGAAGAACCCTGGCGCTTCAATAACGCCGTCTAGTACCTTCTCTGCATACTCGTACATGTCATCGAATAGTGCTTTTCTTACGAACCCTGCTGTCGAGATCATGCTGACCATCCATTCATCACGAGCAGACGTTGCTTGAATTAAAATATCATAAATGGATCTTGGTAATTCGTGTACTTCATCGATGATTGCCCCCGACACGTTCAGTCCGTCAAAGGTTGATACATTCTTCGATAATACTTTGTAGTACGCTTTACCTTTTTTGGTGTATATCGTTGGGTTTGGGAATACCTTATAGCCAAAGTGCTTGGTTAGTGATTTGGATTGCTGAACCATGGACTGTGACTCTTCCCATACACGTCTTGCCTGGTACGAGGTTGTTGCCGCTGCATATACTTCAGCCCCTGGTTCTATTAACGTTAGATATAATCCTAGTACTGAGTTTTCGGACGATTTACCATTTTTTCTGGCTCTGACGTCGAATATTTGCTTGAACCTACGTCTTCCAGTTTCTCGTTCTACTATTCCGAAGATGGCTTGGTATTTTGCCTTTTGGAATAGCATTAGTTCCATGAGCTTTCCAGCCCACTCACCTTTTGATTGCTTACAAAGGGTTTCGGCAAAGTCGATAAAGACTTCGCCTAACTCTTCGTTGAACTTATAGACCGGATGGGAGTCCTCAATAATAGGTTCAATTATTTTAAGGTATAATTTCTTAACCTTTTTTGATGTGATTATTTCACCTGACTTGATTTTGTCGATGTACTCTCTTACGTAGTTCATACTTCGCTTGCATCATTTTTCTTTTGGAGCAGTTTCATGAGTGGATCATCTTCTTCCGTCTTGGTTGCGTTCATACCCATTCTCGCACGTCCTACTGGTGTCAAACATAGTTGTTCGGACAGTGACGATATGAGTTTGGTTTGCCTTTCCATCGTTCTGAAGATGCTGTCTATCAGTTTCTGCCCTTCTGGGTTTGGTGTTGCAACTTGATTCAGCTTCGCCCACTGTTCCTGGGCTTTTTTATATATCGCAGTTGCTTCGCAGTACATTATGAGCGCTTGTTGGTCTAGGTCAGAGAGTATGTCTACTTCCATTAGGTTATAGAGCTTCATCACTCTGCGCCATTCTTTTCTGGCTTCTGGTGTCAGGTGTTTTGGCACTCTTAGTACCTTTGTGGTTTTTAGTTTTTCCCACGATTCTTCTCTGGCAGCTATATCATCGCTGTTTTTCTTGTGTTGCTTAGTGTCAATAAGTGCTGGGGGTAGGGGTTTTCTTCCCATGGACACTTCTTATGCCTCGCCTTTTCGCATGTGAAGGAAGTAGTGACATCCCTCAGCGCGTCTTTCGTAGTTGGTGTTTTCAGTTAACCCTAAGTATCCGATGATTCCTGATGGTGTTAAGTCGAATGATTCTATCCATCGTTGGATTTCTTTCACTTGTTCCGGTTCTCTTAAGTTGCTACTGAAGGTCACTGATACTGGTTCTTTAACTCCAATTGCATACGCTAGTTGGATTTGGATCCAGCGTAGCCCTTCTTCTGCAAACTTATAAATTGCACTTACTGCTAAATGTCTTGCCATGTAGGATGCGCTTCGATCAACCTTTGACGGGTCTTTGCCACTAAAGGCTCCCCCTCCTACTGGCACGAAGCCTCCGTATTGATCGCATACTATTTTGCGTCCAGTTAGTCCAGCGTCTGCTTCCGGTCCCCCGATGGTCCATGTGCCTGCTGGGTTGATTAGTAATTTTACGTTAGTGTCTAACTTAATGCCGTTTTCTTTAAGCAGTTCTTTGATATAATCTTTTAGCTCCCATAATCTAATATCTTCGTCGTGACAGGCACTTATGAGTAAAGTGTGTAGCGACTCTTCTGGGTTTGGTGCATCCAGGTCTACTGTTACTTGCACTTTAGCGTCGCCTTTTAGCGGGGTGAGTTGATTGTAGTCCACATCATCTTCTATGATGCTTATCACTCTGTTAGCGAAGTCAAATCCCCACGGTAGTAGAGATTCGGATTCTACTGTTGCGTAGCCGAACATAATTCCTTGGTCGCCTGCCGCTACATCGTCTTCTTGGTTTACCGCATTTGCTATTTCTGGCGATTGTGATCCGATCAGGTTGACGATTTTCTCTACTTCATAACCTAGTTTGCTCGCCACATTATAGACTGCGTTTTCTGCTATTGCGTCTACATTTACGTGAGGGTTTGCTGTTACTTCTCCAGCTACTACAACGGTTCTACCCTTCCATAAGGTTTCTACCGCTACCCTTGCACTAGGGTCCTCTTTTAATATTGCATCAAGGATGGCGTCGCTTATCTGATCACACGCCTTATCCGGGTGAAACTTACTTATTTGTTCTGTTGAAAATAACTTCATGTTAGCTCTCCTTAGTTCAGTTTTTCTGCTGTAAGGCCTGTGAAGTCCTCCCAGCGTTTTATGATTACATCTACATACTTTTCATCTAATTCAGCCATGTAGCATCTACGGCCTAGCTGCTCTGCTACTATCAGGGTAGTGCCTGATCCACCGAATGTGTCTATCACGATGTCGTTTGGTTTGGTACTGTTCATCATGTGTCTTGCGATTAGCGGAATTGGTTTCATCGTTGGGTGTTCTTCACTCCTTAGTGGCTTATCCGCATCGATTACACTCGTTTGCGTTTCAGCAAGGATTTGCTTCAGTAGTTCCTTTGCTTCTTTAGCGTTTAACTTATCCACATCGATTGGTTCATCGAATATGGTCGACCAGGTTCTGTCGTCTATGAAGTAGTGGCTTCCGCCTCTTTTCCATCCATAGAGGACCGGTTCATGTTGCCATTGATAGTCCTGGCGTCCTAGTGTGAAGGCATTCTTTCGCCATATTAGAGTTTGCTTTACCTCCAGGCCTGCGTGTTCGCATGCCTGTCTGAAGTTGACTATCTCTTTATCAGCGTGCCATATGTAGAATGCGCCGCCTGGTTTTAGGTTGTAGGCTACTGCGCTGAACGCTTTTTTCAAGAACTCCCCGAACTCGTTATCGCTCATGTGATCGTTTAGGATTCTTCTTTTCTCTTTAGAGTTAGCGCCACCGTCGTAGTCAATATTATACGGCGGGTCGGTTATGATGCAATCTGCTAAGTCCATATCCATGAGCTTCTCTATTACCGCTTGATCGGTTGAGTCACCACATATGAGTCGGTGGCTACCTAGTTTATATATATCACCTATCTTTGCGTTAGGCTTTTTTGGTAGTTCTATTTCGAACTCATCATCCACTACATCGTTGATTCCTTTTTGTTTCTCGAATCCGAATTCTGACAAGTCCATTTCTATTTCGCTTAATTCTTTAATGAGTGCCTCTACATCCCAGTCAGCAATTTCAGCAACCTTGTTATCCACAAGTCTGAATGCTTTGACCTGATCTTCGTTTAAATCATTTAATCTGATGCACGGTACTTCTTTCATTTTTAGTTTCTTTGCCGCCAACACACGGGTGTGACCTGTAACGATCACTCCATCTTTGTCTATCGTGATTGGAACTTTAAATCCAAAGTTTTTGATTGATTCTGCTACCGACTTTACGGCTTTTTCATTTTTCCGGGGATTACCGGCGTATGGAATTAGTTCCTCCACTTTAATCATTTCAATTTGCACTAGATGTTACCTCCTCGGTGCTTCTCGTGTTTCGTGCGTTTATGTTGCGTTTCGTTTTTCAAAAATCGGCTTTATATTTTACGGCACTCCGCGCCCGGTGTTTTTAGAGCCTTGTTATCGGCTTTTGGGGTGGGGGGTGTGTTATGTAAACCACTTTGACTTATTTGATTATGTAAACCGACGGCTATTATTTTCTTGATTTCATCCTACCGTACTCATCAAACATGACATCTTCTCTGACTTGGCTTGCTGCACGTTCTGCATTGTGGCAGCTGGTACATAGTAGCACCAAGTTCTTTGGGTCGATTGCTAGTTCGGTCTGGTAGTTCCTTAAGGACAGCTCTATGATGTGGTGTACTTCTCTTCCAACGCCACCACACTTTTGACAGATGCCGTGATCGCGTTGCTTGATGTAGCGTCTGACAGTTTTCCATTTCTTTGATTGATAGAATTGTATCAGTGCTTGCGGTGTACCCATTGATTAATGCTCCTTAGTTAGTTGTATCAAGAGGTGGCTCATACTAGTCGACCTATCTATAGATGTGTGTGCCTCGCTGTGAGTTGGCCGCCCCTTGATTGATTTAATTATATAACGCCTTTTCCTGATTAGCAACTTAACGCACTAATTTATGCACGAAATTACTTATACTTTATTATATCTTGCTCTAAAACCTTTTCTGCTACTGGCTTTTTTGCCGCATTCATTTGGTCTGCTACAGTATTAAAATGTTGTAGGTTACTGATTGCTGCTTTTAGATTCTTGATTCTTTGGTTGTATGGTCGCAGTGCTTCTTCTTTTGCTTTTTGTTCTGCTCTTAATGCTTGTTTTAATTCTTCAATCATTTCTATTTGCCCCTTCCTTGGCTTTTCTGATTTTAGCTTTGACGGCTTCTATTAGCTCATCTTGATTCATTCTTTTTTGAGTAAGCCTGTTGATCGCATTCTCATCCTCTGTATCTTCTGTGATTAGGTGGTTGATGATCACCGTTTCCTTTTGCCCTTGCCTGTAGAGTCTTGCGTTGGCTTGTAGGTAGTTCTCTAGGCTGTATGTCAGCCCGAACCATACGATGATGTTGCCCCCTGCTTGTAGGTTTAGTCCGTGTCCCATGCTTGCTGGATGTGCTAGTAGTAGCTGTATGCTACCTGCGTTCCAGTCGTCCAGGTCTTTCTTGGTTTCTAGTTCTCTAGGATTTAGTTTTCCGAACCTTTCAATTAGCCTTGTTCTGTCATGCTGGTAGTTGTACAGTACCATGATTGGCTTTTTGTCGTTCTCTTCGATGATTTCTTCTAAGGCATCCAATTTTAAGTCGTGGATGTGTATAACTTTTCTGTTCTCGTCGTAAGCCGCACCGTTTGCCATTTGCAGTAGTTTGTTAGATACCACCCCTGCTGATGTTGCTGTGATTTGGTCCTCATCGATTGATACCAGGTATTCGGTTTCCATTTCTTCGTATATGGCTCTTATGTTTTTTGGCATCTTCAGCTTGATGAAGTTATCGATCCGCTCTGGCATCTTAATGTGGTCTTCGGCTTTAAGGCTTACCGCGATGTCGCTGATTTGGTTATATATCTCTTTTTCGGCTCCTGGTTTTGGTTTGTAACTAAATACCACAACTTGATTTCGTTTATCTGGATTAAAGTATTTGTTCCTGAACCTGGTTATTGATGTTTCCAACCTTTCGCCTTGGTCCAGTAAGTATATCTGCGCCCATAAATCCATCAAGCTGTTTGGCGCTGGTGTACCTGTTAGTTCAATCACTCGCTTGCTTACTGCTGCTGCCTTTTTTAATGCTTTGAACCTTTGGCTTTGGTGGTTCTTGAAGCTTGATGACTCATCGATCACGATTGTGTCAAACGGCCACTTTTTTGTTTTTGATAGGTAGTAGTCGATTAGCCACTTGGTGTTTTCTCTGTTGATGATGTAGATGTCGGCTCTTCGCTCCAATGCTTCTAGTCGTTGTTTGGCTGTGCCTATAATCTTTGATATTCTTAAATTCTTTAGGTGGTCCCATTTTTCCACCTCATCTGGCCACGTCATGTCTGCTACCCTTAGTGGTGCTATGACTAGAACTTTGTTAACCTCGAAGCTGTCGTACATCAAATCGTTTAAGGCTGTTAGTGTACACACTGTTTTCCCTAACCCCATATCAAGTATTAACGCTATCTTTGGTTTCTTCCTGATCTGGTCGATTGTGTATGTTTGGTATTCGTGGGGTATGAATTTCATGTACTTACCTCTTTGATGAAGGCATCGACTTCTTCTTTGGTGTAGGCGCTTCTCACATTTGCACCTTTGGCCTTGATTCTATCCTGCTGCATCTTCTGCCTTTTCTTTGTCACACTCCCCTTTGGTCTTTTCATTTCGATGAAGTGTACTCGCCCTCCAGGTATTATTACAATTCTATCTGGCACGCCTGCGTTCCCGGGTGATACAAACTTGTATGCTATACCACCTATCTTTTTGACCTCTTTTACTAGGTACTCCTCTACTGTCTTTTCTAGCACATCTACCTCACTCCTTTTTGTCTTTTTGACTACAATTACTACAAACTCTCGCACATGTGTACTAGGTATAGCGATTAGGCAGTCGCCATGTTGCGTTTTGTAACCTGTGTCTGCCTAATTGCCTATTTTAACCTTATATAGTAATATTTTGTAGACATTGTAGTCATTATATACTTTTTGGCTTTGTTGCGTTGTTTCGCTACCCCTTTTTTGACTACAATCTATTTGTAGTCATTGTAGTCATTGTAGTCATTTGTTGACTACAAACTTTTTGACTTTGTAGTCATTTTTGCCTACTTTGTAGTCAAGTTTGTAGTCACTTTTCTGTTTACTATTTTTTAGTTGTCTGGGTCGTAGGTTCCGCCTATTTTATAGAACCCTCTTTGGTTACCGTAGACACCGTATCTTCTTGGATACTTCTCACGCACCCAACCACTCATGTTTTCCAATGCCTCATTTATTTGTCTGGCTGTCACGTTTGTTAACGTTGCTACATCTCTGCCCATTGCCTCTACCCACACTTCGATTGCACATACATGCGTTCTTTCCGCTAGTTCGCTTGAGTCTTCAGCCCTAAAGTCTTCGGTTGCTTGGATCCACTGTCTACGTTCTGCTTGGCTCTTATCATTCCAGTTCTTTGGTATCCCTATTTTAATAAACTCTTCGATGATACCTATGTAGCTGTTATGCTGACTGTGTCTTGATTGGAGGCTTTGTGCCGTGTCTGTGATATCTTTTTCCAGGTGCATGATGTTCTCACCCTTCTTGTAGTGATGCATCGCCTCAGCCCATATTTGGTCGACTTCTGCTTGTGGTAAGTCATCCCACACCGTCTTGGCTCTCTTGGTTTCATCCGTTTCTACGATCCAGAACCTACGGCCACCTGTTGGGTCATTTAAGAACTCGTTGTCGTTCGTCGTGCCTATGAATATGCACTGGCGCTTATTAACTGTCACGTTTCTTGCGAACGCTTTTCTATAGGTGTCTTCTTGCTTTGAGATGTAGCCTTTGATTGCTTCTCTCTCACTCTTCTTTAGCGCTGCAAGTTCGCCCATTTCCATGATCCACACGCCGTCTAGTGCCTCGTATGCTTCCTTGCCTTTGATGTCTGTGATTGAGTCACTGAACCAGTCCATGGCCAGCTTCTTGATGATGTATGACTTACCGATCCCCTGTTTACCGATTAGGGTTAGCATGTAGTCGAACTTACACCCCGGTTTGGATATGCGGCTTACTGCAGCCACCAGCGCTTTTCTTGTGACGGTCCTTACATAGAGGTTGTCTTCAGCGCCTAGGTAATCTACGAACAGCGTTTCAAGTCTTGGTTTGTTATCCCACTTCAGTTTGGATAGGTATTCTTTCACTGGGTGATAGCTGTTTTCTTCGAATACCAAGCTAAGTGCATCTACTAGTTTGTTTCTGCCCTGTAGCTCGTAGACGCGTTCCATGTAGTGTCTGAGTCCCGCATCATCGATGTCAGTCCAGTAGTCACCACTTCTTTTCCATGGTAGTTTTCGTTTGACCTCGTTTCTATCGCTGAATAGGTTATGTGCGCCTATACCTTTTAGGTTTGGGTCGTTACGCAGGATGATGAGCATGTTGTCGATTGTTTCATCGTACTTACCTTGCTTGTTGGTTGAGAGCTGACTAAGCCATTCTTTGTCGCCTTCTTTTAAGGGTTCTAAGTCCTCACCGAACTCATCTTTTGCTTGTTCTAGCTTCTCGGTTCCTATCGTTACTTTAACGTGCGGGTCAGCTTGAATGAGTTCCATCATCTTGAGCCACGATGGCAACTTGTTGGCCGGTGTGTTTTCTTTAGCGTCTAGGTCGAGTTCTCCAAACTTGTGTATTCTTACCAGGTCGAACGCGTTACATAGTTGCCCGCTTATTGGGTCTGTGCCGTGGTTGGAGTATGCGAATCTATCATCGTAGATGACAAGCCCTGACGCTGTGGAACCCCCCATGTATGTGTATCGTCCCGGTGTCGTGCATTCTTGGTACACATCAGGTAAGAAGGTTTCGATTGCATCGTGGATGTCGTAGGTTCTACAGAAGGCTCCAATTAGTCCGTCCTTTTCAAGTGGATCTCCTTGCTTGTCCGCTGTTTTCTTTCTGGTTGTCGCAGCTCTGCCGGATTCCGGCCAGTAGGATGTATCTTTCCAGTCTTCGTATTCGGAAAGTACCTTTTCCGGGTCTAGGATAGGAGCATCGATTAATCTAAAGAAGTACTCCCCGTCTTTACTTGTTGATGGCCAGTACATGAGCCTTGTCGGCTCGTAGGTGGTATCGTCGAAGTAGTCCATTCCGATGTTATCTGCTATCTTCCTTGCGATTGCTTCATAAGCTTCCGCGCTCACTGGCTCTTTTAAGGGTATAACTAATCTATATCTTGGTTTTTTTGGTTTATGCTTGTGTGTTGAGTAGGCTACCACGGCGAAGTCGGTTATAAGTTCGATATCTTCCCACAGTTCTGGTGTTCCGAAGTCCACATCAAGTGTTATAATGCTCCGGTTCACAACGTATCCGTTTTTGCGCCTACCCTCTCTTAAGTGTCCTCCCACGAACCCACCCACGTCTTTGATTTGGTCTTGTTCATCCTTTTTCATCTGAGCGTATTGCTGCATGGTTTCGTGGGTGGTGTGAGTTTTTGATAATTTATTAACTAACTGGCTCCAGGTGATAGTCGTGTTTTTCCACTCTTTTGCGAAGCGTGTACGGGCTACGGCTATCGGTAGAGCCAGGTTAGGGTTGTGTTTCAGGTCTTTCATAAATGTACCTTTTCCTTTATAAGTTCTTCAATTTCTAAAGGGTCCAGCGGAATAAGTGTGATCGTTAGGTTTTTCATACCGTGCTTGAAGGTGTTCTGCTTGCCACTGGTGGTTTTATGCACGATTGACTTTGCTACCCCTATTGTCTTGTTGAAGGTGGTTGCAAACTCTTCCGTGTTGTCGCAAACAGCTTGTAACTGATCGGTTTCATCATATACCGCTATGAGGTACCCTTTTTTATAGAAATTGTTTTTTAACATCTGGACACCTCCGTCCTTTATTAGTTGAATATAAATTCAGTGATGTCGTTAGGGTCATCACTAATGCACTCTACACATCCGCGGTGGATTTTAGTGTGTGCGAGTGTGATCGGTGAAGCTTTTAAATACTCCACTGGCGTGGCTGCTGCTGTGCAACCTGAGTGATACCATACGAACGCTATTTGGTTATCGATTCCCATGCGTTTCACAATCCCCGGCTCTTCTTTATAGAATTCACCTTTATGATTCAGTGGTCGGTACATGACCGCTTGTCCCGGTTTGAATATTTTTGTTCGTTTTTGTTTAGTTCCCATATAATCTATAGACCCTCCCTAGTCTTTTTTGCTGTTCTTCTTCAGTTTCGCCCGATGCTGATTTTTTGCATTTAGGGCAGATTGCGTTAGGGATTACGTTCTCATCGAAGTTCCTGTCTGAGTACCCCCACGCTGTCATCTGGTGTCCGCATTGCTCGCATTCCCAGAGCGATTTGTAGTCGTTTCTACTTACGAATAATGTATCGATTTCTTTCATTTCTTCTCCTTCTCCCTAAGTGTCGCTAAGATTAGCAGACAGATTAGTAGTATTGATATTGCTATTACGAATGCTAGTTCAATCATGCGATTCTCCTATAGTACTGTTTCTATTAAGTTCTTCAGTATCTTCGCTACTACGTTTACTACGATTGAGTTTCCAGCCATTTTGTATCGTTGGCTATTGGATATTCCAGCCTGTTCCACCACATCGTGGTCTTCATCATCGAAGCCCATGAGCCTAAAGCATTCTTTTGGTGTGAGCTTACGGATTCTTAGTGGCGGTTGGTCTACGACTACGCCCAGTGTATCCGGTCTAGTTGTGATTGTCGGCATGATGCCATCATCACTTTCAATAGTTCTTCTGCCGGAAGTCATTCTATTTACTGCGTAACTGTGGTTTATAACTTCTCCACCTTTAGCTATTCCGCTTTCAATTATTTCATCAGCAAGTTGTTCTTTAAGATTTCTAGTGTCTTTCACAACCACTCCAACATCTGCGCCATTCGTTTTTATCGTTTGTATTATACCTTTTTGAACTACCCCTCGCTTTTGATGTGGTCGGTTCAAATACACGCCGTCCCCCTCTTCAGCTAGTGCGTATCCTTTTTTGGTTTTCTCAGGCATTATAATCTTTGGCATTCTATTTCCGCCCCGCATGGAGTCTAATGTGGGCGATAAGCCCGTTGGGTCATAAATTCTACCAGCTTGTGGGTTTGGCTCTTTTTCTGTTCCGTACATTTGTCCTACTTGTATTAGGGTTGCACTATCAATCGTAGCACGTTGTGGGTTTGCAGTGATTGTGTTTGCCACACCGTTAACATCAACTATATTCTTTTTAATCTTTTCAACCGACTTATCAGAATAGTCTGTTAAGTCGACAGCTTTAGGGTCTTTATAATCCCTAGCACATAAAGTGCTGACTATCCCATTTGGGTTATGTATTCTACTCCTATTTTGATTGTAGGTGGACTCAGATATTCGTTTGATTTGTTTATCACTTAAGAAGTACTTCTCATCAACTTCATCTTCTAGGTAGTCTAATAATCTTGTTTTTAGTTCTTCTTTTTCAGGCCACTCGAAGAGTCCTAGGTCAATGTCTTTTCGTATGCTTACTATGAATACACGTTCTCGGTTTTGTGCTATGCCGTGTTCTTTAGCATTCAGCACTTTCCAGTAGTTGTTGTATCCCGCTTCTTCTAGTTCAGCTAGTATCGCTTCAAACTCGTTTTTAAACTTCTTACTGACTAGGTTCTTCACGTTTTCTGCTATGGCTATTTTGGGTTGTGATGCTTTAATGATTCTAGTTGCATCCCACACTAGTCCACTTCGTGTTTTGTTACCCTCATCATTGACTAGTCCCTTTTGGTTTCCCGCTAGACTGATGTCTTGACATGGAAAGCCGTACGTGAATAGATCCAAGTCCTTTTCTATTTTTGTTCCATCGATTTTTGTTATGTCGCCATAATTCATCCATTCCTCAGTGTTGTGAATAAGTGCATATGCTTCACTAGCGTACTTGTCAATTTCGCAGTAACCATATAGTTCATAAGGTTGACCTATTTTGTCTAACCCTTTTTCAAATGCACCTATTCCACTAAATGTGCTAAATACTTTTAATGCCATTACCTATCCCTCTTAATCTTTCATGTAGTATTGGGTTTCGAATGCATCAGCTGTTAAGACTAGCCCTTTAGTCCATGGAAGGTCTAGCTCCATTAGGTCCGATATCTCTTTCATGGCTTTGTCTTTTTCTGTTATTGGTACTTCGATTACCACTTCATCGTGAACATGGAAGCTCGCTCTATGCCCTACTTTGTCCAGTGCCATTAATGCGTAACCTAGACAGTCACGTGCTATTGCTTGTGTGATGTTCTCGGTAAGTTTCCCACCATAGGTGTTTAAAGTACCCCACACATTTCTACCTTGTTCTTTGCCTTCGTATCTCAGTTCTACTTTATAAGCGCCTTCAGCTAGATGTGCCTTCTTGTAGGCTAGGCGTCTGCCACTTGGCAGTTTGATAAAAAGGGTATCTCGTATCATTTGAAACTCAACCCCCCTTGGACCATATTCTATTGTTCCGGGATTCTCTACTGCTCTAATTGCCTTCTCTTCCGTGCTGTACCAAAGTTTTACGATATTACTGTTAGCATTGCGCCATTGATCAACTAGGCTTCTCATCTCGTTTTCGGATAACCCCATCGCTTCTCCGCCCATCGCTTTTAGTGCGCCCACACTGCCTTGGTATCCTAGTGCCAATTCCGCCACTTTCCCTTTAGCTCGTTCTGGGCTGTCCTTGGTGATTGACTCAAGCGGAACTTTAAACATTTGGGCGGCTGATGCCTCATAGATTTTTCCATGCCCCGCGAACACATCTAGGCGCCATTTCTCGTTAGCCAGCCATGCAATCACTCTAGCTTCAATCGCTGAATAGTCCGCTACTATAAAAGTGTAGCCTTTTGGTGCAATAATTGCCGTTCTGATTAGTTCACTGAATACTTGCATTGGTTTCGCGTATAGCATCTCTATCATTTCGAAGTCTTTAACTATGATGAGTTCTCTTGCAAGGTCTAGCGTTGGCATATTGTTTCTCGGTAGATTTTGGGGTTGGATGATTCTGCCCGCCCACCTGCCTGTGCGCTCTGCCCCATAAAACTGTAGGATTCCACGCACTCGATTGTCACTGATTAATGCCCTCTTGATTGCTTCGTATTTACTTACGGATGTTTTTCCTAGCTCCTGTCTAATCTCTAGGAACTCTTGGACATCATCATCGTCCGTTTCTTTGATTAGTTCTTTTACCGTGTCTTTGGTTAGACTTTCGGTTTCCAGCCCTTGATCGGCTAACCAGTCTTTGGCTTGTGCCACTGATTTAGGGTTGTCAAGTCCTGTTAATTCTCTAGCCCTATCTAATAGGGTATCTTGGTGACTTGAGTAGTACTCTAGGATGTTGTCGACTAGTTCTGTTTGGATCAACACACCCTTTTCGTTGATGTACTGATCCAAGCACCACAGCTGATGTTCTTCTTTAATCGTTTCTGGGTACTTACTCATTAGGTGTTCTATCTCACGTTCAGCTTCAACGTCTTGCATACAGTATCGTTTATACAGTTCCCACTGTTCCGGCTCATGCTTTGGCAGGTTCCTTGTTCTCATACCGTTTCGTTTTGTTGGTTTGCATGGCATACTGAAGTATCGTATAAGCGCCCTACCGGCTTTCATTTTGGCTTTATCTTCGTCTAGCCCGAGTACGCGTCCTACCTCGCCTAGACTTCTTGGAAGTCCTAACGTTGAGGCTCTAACTGCAGTACACACCCACTGTTCTGGCGGCATCGCCACTCCGAGCGCTTGCTGTAAACATGTGCGCTCGAAGTTTGCGTTGTGTGCCGTTTTTATAATCTCTGGGTTGACTAGTGCCTTGATAAGCCACTCTGGCATTCCTTCGCCTTGTTTTAGGTCGATGATTTCTACTTCTTCATCGTCGAAGGCGAAGGCTAGCATGAGTATTTCGAAGGAAGGATCCTCTACATATTTGTAAACGCCTACCTTCGTTAAGTCCGCCTCACTGTATGTTTCGATATCTATGTGGAGCTTAGTCGAGGAAGTCATCTTCATCATCGAAGTCTGGCTCATCGTCGAAGTCTACTTCTACTGATACTCTACCGCCTAGAGCTTCGCCTTCTGATGTTTTCTGAACGTGATTTAGGCCTGCTGCGATGCCTTTGTTCCCCGATGCGTTGAATGCGTAGAACGTGACCGATGCTCTACCGTAACAACCACTGTAGAACTCTTCTTCATCGGTGATTGGTTCTGTGTTTCTGTCCACTACACCAGGTTTAGTGACGGCTGACGCGTTAATGAAGTATGCATTTGCGTATGCATCATCATCTGGTCTTTCCTCATCACCATCTCTTAAAGGTGTTTTAAGGTTTGCCGGGATCTTACCGTTCCATTTAGCAGTCTTACCTGCTTCTGTCGCATTCTTGACAGCTTCTTTGATAAGCCTCAATGTTTCTTTATCCGTTTTAGGGATGATGAGCGACACTGAGTACTTCTTATCTTCCGACTCACCTACTGCTGTTGGTGTGAATACATGCACGTATGAAAAGCGCACCTTATTTGTAATTACTTTTGTATCATTTATTAATTTTGCCATTTACTTTTCCTCCTATTGGCTCTTTATTAATCTTCGAAGTCTGCTGCTGCAGATGTGTTTGGTGATAATTCCGGGCGCTTGTCGCTCTCGTCTACAAGAGTAGGTTTTCCTTCCGGTTTGTCAACCAGGTCACCCAGTAATGTACCGAAGTTCTTTTTACCTACTAGCGCTTCGATTTGCGTTAAGGTCTTGAACTTTCTTTCAAATAATAAGTTTTCATCGTAGCCTTCTGACTCAAGCCTTTCGACTACTTGGTCTGTGTTTGTGAACGTTCTAACTGAACGGCCGGCTACTACTTTATATCCTTTGTATTTCGTGCCTTTTAGCGCTTCTTCTAGCGCATACTGTAGAACTTGCTTTGCCCAGCTGATGATGTTGTCTAATTCGGGCAACAGCGCCTCGATTTGCTCTTTAGAGAGTAGATCGGGACTTTGTAAGGTGTTTGTGTTAAGTTGTTCCATTGTTATCCTTTCTGATTCATAATCATTCTTATCGTGTCTAAGATGCTATTAGCTCTTGCTTTGCAGGTTGCTCTTACTCTGCAGAACTTGCAGTGTTCGCCTGGGTTGAACTCGCCTACATCGCTCCAAGCGTCTAGTGCCTTTCCCCTGATTGACTCAGCCCACTCCAGCAGTTCCTTTGCGGTCATGATTTCAGTGGTGTATGAGTTAAGCCGTGGCTGGTCGATGTGCATTTCTACTTCATCGATGTCGTAGATCCAACCCCATTCTTGTATCATGCCTAGCGCGTAGATTCTTATTTGCGGATTGTCCTCAGCTGACACTGGCACCCCTTTTCCATATTTCATATCGCGGATGACGAGTTTTCTTTTTCGTATGGCTATGACTGCGAAGTCACACGTTCCAAAACCTTCAGGTACCCATTCGGTATATTCCACTCGCTCTTCTATCATCACGAAGGATTCTGGGTCTTCTAGCTTCGCGGTATCGTATGAGTCCATGCATCCTTCTACATAAAGCCCCACATAGTCGATCATGTCTATTGGTGGCTTGATTTCATTCAGCCTTTTATCTGCTTCGGCTTTTGTGATTTCTCCTATCGCTTTTCTGAGTAGCACCTCGGCCACCTCATGGGCTAGCGTGCCTTCCTGGGCGAACGGACTTTCCTTTTCTTCGGTTTCTTCTTCTAGAGCTACCGACTTGGGACACGCCATCCACCTTTTGGCACCTGATGCCGATAGCTTTGCGTGTGCGCGCTCTAACATTATAATGCTTCTACTTCTTTGATAACTTTCGCGAACACCTTAGGGCTAAGGTCTGACACAACTGCTGCACCGTTTGCTTTCAGGATTGCCCTTAAGTCTGCGGCGGCTTTGCCGGAACGTTTAGCGTTCGCCATGATAGTTCTTACATCATCGACTGTGTACTTTTCCTCTGCTTCCGGTTCTTCTTCAGACGCTTTGGTTGCCCCTTCGGCTAGTGCTTTCACACCTTCATCTGATAAGAGTCCGCCAGTTTCATCTTCTTCTTTGACTGGTTCTTCAGCGACTGCCTTTTTGGTTCTTTTCTTAGATGCTACTTTAGGTGCTTCCTTTTCTTCTACTGGTGCTTCTTCCAGCGTTGGTGTTTTTGGTTCGACTACTACCTTGCCACTGAATATGTCAGCGATTGCTATCAGGGTTGATAGGTCGTCTTTTTGAGTGTCTAGCTCAACATGGATATTAATTTTTGCCATTTGTTTTTCCTCCTTAACGGTCTATTATTGTATAGGTTCCCACCCATGGCCATCTGTTTTTACAAGACGTTGGCCTTTATCTTCCGGGTTCTCTCGAATGTGTGAGGCTTGTGGCGGTTCCACCTCAATTACCTTTGCAGCATTGCTTTTCTTCTTTGGTTTGTTATATATTTTAATTAGCTGTGCTGTCGTTAGCGAACTGAACCATGCTTTCGGGTACGGATAAATCTTAACTAATCTTTCGATCAGTGTTGCTCTCTCGTGGTCCCACATTTTTATCATCCTCCCTTTTATCAATCATAAATAACCCCTACTCCTTGAAAAAATAGTCCCTCGATACATTAAAATGTGCGCTGATAATGGTTAGCTCATCAATTGAGAATTTCCTATTACCAGTCATTTTCGAGTGTACCGTAGCTTTTGACTTACCAATTATATTGGCTAGGTCTTGATACGTGCATCCTTTTTCAGCCATTAGCCCTTTTAGTTTTGGGATGCTGAAGCGTGTGTTAGGCATGTACTCACCCCCTCCTTTTTGATCCGAACAGTCAATCACGTGTTCGGTTGTTGAATATATATTACTATCGTAACTCTTGAATAGCAACTTAAAGATTACATTTCGTTAAATTATGTTATCTAATTGTATCTAATCTGTCAGCTCATTACTATTCCCCCCTTTGTGTAGTAGTTCCCTATGGTTTTGCTTCTGCAGTCCCATAAATCTATTATACGTCCATCCACCACTGCCGTTAGGTGTCCTGCTAGGCTTACAACCGCCGACTGTCCGGGGCGGATCAGCTCATCGATTTCGCCTACAAGGTACTTCTTACCGTCAGGTCGTCTTGGTTGCTTGTGTTTAATCCAACCTTGTCGAGCCATGTATCGGTCGATGCTTCTCTTATCCGCTGAGTCGTATCCGGTTGCTACTTGTATCTCGTATAGGTCGTTCAGTACCTTGTAGTAGTCCTCGCCTGTTGCGGCTGTCAACGCTCTTACACCACAGTCTGTTGTTTTCCGGTTACGTGGGTTCACGTTCTTTTTTTCATACCCTATCACTTTTGTCCTACCTTGAGTCCCCCAGGTGTGTCTAAGGAACTTCCCTTTCTACAATTACTATTATATACTAATATTTCGTTAAAGCCACTGAAAGGTTACTTTTTGTATGATTGTGTGAAACAACCCACACTTCACTTTCGCAGGAAGGCGCAAATATCGTATATACGTGAATATATGGTGGGAAGGCGCAAATATCGTATATACGTGAATATATGGTGGGAAGGCGCAAATATCG
>ENA-UOOR01001717-UOOR01001717.1-fermentation-metagenome-genome-assembly--contig:-NODE-1717-length-24769-cov-6.968560_pt1 | contig 24769 bp, 18 predicted proteins | sample MGYA00245780_ERZ724029 | MGnify/ENA primary metagenome ERZ724029 (study PRJEB28704, sample SAMN03018315) | fermentation metagenome | biome: anthropogenic terrestrial biome; feature: soil; material... | reverse complement strand
GGTTGAGGCGTCCCGTCGCGTGGTTGAGGCGTCCCGTCGCGTGGTTGAGGCGTCCCGTCGCGCGGTTGAGGCGTCCCGTCGCGCGGTTGAGGCGTCCGGTCGCAGGGTGGAGAGGCGTGTTGGACCGCAGCCGGATGGCGCCAGTCACCGCGCAAGCGCCGCTTCAGCCGATCGAAACCGTCTGCCTGTTCTTCGAGAGCACGCGCACCGGCTGGATGGCCATCACCTTCATGAAGACCTTGAGGAACTCGGGATCGAACTTGTGGCGCATCTCGCTCCACATCAGGGTCAAGGCGATCTCCGGGCCGTAGGCATCGCGGTAGGGCCGCTTGGAGGTGAGTGCGTCGTACACGCAGCAGATGCCGACGATCTTCGCGTACACGCTCATCTGGCCCTTCGGGATGATCATCTGGATGTTGCCGCGGCTGTCTTTCACCGCGGTACCGAATTCCTGCTTGTACTCGGAGGTCGCGACCAGGCGCATCAGCGAAGCCTTCGAGAAGTTCTTCTCGGCGAGGATCTGCTTGATTGTCTCGAGGGGAGCCTTCTGGACCTTGCTCTTTTCCTCGGGCGAGAGCGCGCCGGGCTTCTTGAGCAACTCCTCGGGCAGGTTGGCTGCGCCGGTCTCGTGGAACAGGGCGATGAGGCCGACGTCCTTCATCTGCGGCTTGGTGAGCTGAAGCTCGTTGGCAAAGACGATGGCCATCAGCGCGGTGTTGACCTGGTGGAAGACGTGGTACTCGCCCTCCTCGCGCATCGAGGTCATGCCGAGGAAGTGCGTGCGCTGCTCGTAGCTGACGTCGACGAGGTCCTGGATGACGCGCCCGGCCTTGGCGGCCGACAGCGGCTTGCCCTCTTTCATCTTTTCCAGGTAGGTGCGCAGGAAGAAGACCGCGCGCGCGTAGCAGGTCATCGCGTACTTCTTGCGGTCGACCTTCTGCTCGTCTGGCTCGGCGAGGTTGTCCTTGTCGAGCTTCTCTTTGATGGAAGAGAACTTGGTGACCTTCATCTGGACGAGCTTCTTGCCCGCGAGGCCGTCCTCTTCGACCTGGTTCTGTTGGTCCTTGGCGAAGATGGAGATGAAGTTCTTGAGCTCCTGAGGGCCGATGGGGCGCACCAGGGTGAACCCGCCGACGTCCTTGGCCTGCATCTCCGCCTGCAGGTAGCGCAGGTTGTCGAGTGAGTTGACGTCCACCTTGATGAGCATGTTGTTCAGGTAGAACGAGTCGCGCAGGCCCTGCAGCTCGAGCTTGCCCTCCATCGCGATGATCAGGTTGATGGTGTCCTGCATCGCGGTGAGCGGCTTGTTGAAGATCGCGTTGTCCGGGTCGTACAGCTTGACCGAGCGCACCAGCATGTAGAGCGAGGAGACGAGCTGCCGGCCGGCCGTCTGAAGCTTTTCGGAGTAGCTGCGGCCGAACTCGAGGTTCTCGCCGCCGCCAGCTTCGCCTTCTGATTTCGAAATCTTGAAGCTCTCAGCCATCTGCGGGGCTCCCTCGTCAGGCCTGGTCGGGCTGGTCGCCGAACAGCGTCTTCTTCATCGCGTAGAGGTGGCGTCGGGCCGCGGTGAGGACCTCGGCGTCGTTCGACTTGTCCTCGACGACCGCCTGAAGCGCCTTGTAGGCGGGGATCGAGGGCATCATGCCCAGCCCGGTGACCGCGAGCAGCTTGTCCTCCCTGATCTTCGCGCGCCTCAGCAGGCCCTTCTGACTGAGAAGCTGCACGAAGTGGGCGAGCGCGCCCTGCTGGTTCGTCGAGCCGAGCGCCTCGAACAGCGCGGTCTTCTCCTTCAGGTCGCGCTTGTCGAACTCGGGCGACTTGATCACCCGAAGCAGGTCCTGCAGCGCCTTGGCCGGGCTCATGTTGGGCAGCACCTTGGCCGCCTGGATGCGCATCTGCACGTTCGAGTCGTCGAGGGCGGTGACGATGAAGCGGCGGCACTGCTCCGACTTGGAGCGCGAGAGCATCGCGAGGACCTCGAGGCGCACCGCGAGGTTGGGGTTCTTCAGGGTCTCGCCGAAGTACTGCATCTTGTCTGCAAAGTCACACTTGTCGATGATGTAGATCATGTCGCGCACGAGCTGGGACTTCTCGCTTTGGAGGCGCTTGACGAAGGGGTCGGGGTCGTCCTTGCCGAGCGAGGCGAGGGCATCGCAGATAATCTGCCGGTTCTCCTGTATCTCGATGTTCTCGAGGATCTCGAGCAGGGTGATGATTGAGCGGCTCTCGAGCGCGTAGAGGTAGCGAAAGACGTCCTGGGGCTGCTTGGGGCGGGTGTTGTTGAGCACCTCGCCGATGTGGCGCAGGCGCTGCTCGTCGGCCATCTTGCCCTGGAAGAAGCTGCGGAGCCGCTCGGCGAGCGAGGCCTTGGCCGGATCGCGCTCCATCGAGCGCAGCTTGACCAGCAGCGAGTTGATGGTGGCGAAGTCCTCCTGCAGCAGCATCGAGTCGAGCAACTGGGTGAAGATCTCCTCGAGCGCTTCGGGCTCGGTGATGCCGCCCTCGTCCATCAGCTCGAAGACCGCCGAGAGGATCTTGGGGAAGAGCCGGGTGGTCTCGTCCTCCTTGATCTCCTCTTGAAGCCTGTCGACGAGCTTCTCGTCGGCCGTCTCGCCGCTGACGATCGCGCCGCGCACCTGATCGACCCCCTCGAGCTTCATGTCGAGGTCCTCGGCCGACACGCGCGCAAAGCGCAGGTAGTCCTCGCTCGTCGAGCGCAGCCGCGAGTAGAGGTAGCCGACGATCTGGTCGACTTCGACCTGCACATCGTCCTCGCTCATCTCCCCGACCGAGAAGCCCTCGACGACCACGTACTCGATGTGTTCGAGGCCCGCCTTCCAGAGCTGCGAGAGCACGTCCTCCCCGCGGTTTGGGTCCGAGAGCGCGATGAGCACGAAGGTGACGAGCTCGTCGCTCGTGACCTCGGGCCGGAAGATCAGGTGGCGGATGCCGTCGCGATAGAACTTGAAGGGCAGGTTGTCGCCGCCCTCGGTCACCTCAAACACCGGTTGCTTGAACAGCGAGAAGCACTGGGCCTCGACCTTCAGCGACAGCGGGCCGTGCTTCTCGGTGAACCGAGTGAGGGACTCGAAAGCTTTTTGCAAGAACTCCGGGTACTTGGCGGTGTTGTGCCGATAGATGCCGATGTTCTTGATGCCCTTGGCGAGGTGGAAGGTGAACTCCTTGGCCACCTCGAACTTCTCTTTGTTCTCGGGCTGCGACAGAGGATCGATCTCTGCGCCCAGCTCGCCCTGTCTCGCCTTGGCGGGTGCGGCCATCGCTCGACTGCTCCTTGCGGAAAGGCTTGTGTCTACAGGACTCTACCATGCACGGGGGAGTTGCCCAGGGTGCGGCAGGGAGGCGGCATTGGGGGCGAAGCTGCTAGAGTCGAGCCCGAGTCTTCGGTCCGGTGGCCGCCTACACCGGCCGATGGCGGATGCTGCGCGCCGGGGGGGGGGCACGGCGGGGCAAACGCCGCGAAAGGTGTAGGAAACTTGGGGCGGCCTCGACCTTGCAAGCCACCTCTTTTTTTCTGAGAAACAGAACCCGAAGGCGGGCTCGACCGTTTCACCCTGCGCAATCGCGCCGCAGATCTTCCGTAGTCTGGTCCGAAAGCCAGCGCCAAAGGAGCCGACCATGGCCTTTCGTCACGCAGGTGTCCGCTCGCCGATGGGGCCGTTTCTGCTCTCCAGCCTGGTCGTGCTCGCCGCGGTCATCGCCCTCGGAACCTGCGGCTCTGGCACCCCGCCCGCCCCGGGCGAGGCCGACCAAACCGCGCTCGTCGACGCGGACCTCACTCAGCTCGTCGTCGACTTCAAGGACGGCACCACCAAGGCGCTCTTCGACGCGCTCGAGGTCGGCTGGGGCATCGACCTTGAGTTCAACAGCGTCGAGGGGGTGCGCAGCGGCATCACCCTCGCCCGCGTCGAGCCTTCGCGGCTCGAGGCGTTGCTCAGGCTGGTGCGCGCCGACCCCAACGTCGAGGCCGCCGAGCCGCTGTTCAGCTACTGGGCGAGCTTCACCCCCAACGACCCGCAGTTTGGCAGGCAGTGGAACCTGGAGATGGCGCGAATGCGCGAGGCCTGGGACCTCACCCGCGGCGCCGGCGTAATCGTCGCGGTCATCGACACCGGCATCGCCTACGAGGACCACGGCGAGTTTCGGCTCGTCCCCGACCTGAAGGGCGCCAAGTTCGCCCCGGGCTACGACTTCGTCAACGACGACGAGCACGCCAACGACGACCACGGCCACGGCACCCATGTCGCCGGGACCATCGCGCAGCGCACCCACAACGGCGAGGGGGTCGCCGGGGTCGCCTTCGAGGCCACGCTGATGCCCCTCAAGGTGCTCGACGCCAACGGCACCGGCAGCTCGGCCGACATCGCCGACGCCATCCGCTGGGCGGCCGACCACGGCGCCAAGGTGCTCAACCTCTCGCTCGGCGGAGGCGGGCGCTCCGAGGTGCTCGAGGCGGCCGTCGACTACGCGCGCAAGAAGGGCGCGGTGGTCGTCTGCGCGGCGGGCAACGGCGGGCGCGGCGTCGTCGAGTACCCGGCCGCCTACCCGGGCGCAGTCGCCGTCTCCGCGGTCGCGCCCGACGGAAAGCTCGCTTCCTATTCGAGCTGGGGCAAGGAGGTCGACCTCGCGGCCCCCGGGGGCGACATCCGCCGCAGCGGCAAGCAGGAGGACGGCATCCTGCAGAACACCATCGTGCGCGAGGAGCCCGCGCGCAGCGTCTACGCCTACTTCCAGGGCACTTCGATGGCCACCCCGCACGTCGCGGGGGTCGCCGCGCTGCTGTTCGGCGCGGGCGCGAGCGGCCCGGACGAGGTCGAGAAGGCGCTGTTTGAAGGCGCCGACCGCTCGAAGACCGGCGCCTGGAACGACAAGTACGGCCACGGCATCCTCGACGCAAAGGGCGCCCTCGAGGCCCTCGGCGCGCCGGGAGCAAAGAGGCCGTTTTGGAAGAAGCTGCTCACTCTGCTCTGGGCGCTTCTGCTCTGGGCAATCGCGCGGGTGACCCTGCCACGCAGTGCGCGCAGGGCCTTGCGGCCGGGCGCAGGCTTCTTCGGCGCTCTGGCGCTGACGACCCTCGGCCTGTTCTTCCTCCCCTGGCTTGGTGTCCACAGCGGGTTCGACTCGCCGCTGCCGCACTGGGGCAACGCCCTGTTCGGCGGCGCGAAGGCCAACCCCATCTTCTACAGCGCGATCATCCCCATCCTCCTGTGCATGGTCGGTTTCCGGCGTGCCGGGCTGCGGGGACTACTCGCGGGGCTGACGGTCGGCTTTGCGGCCGTGCTGCTCGCCGGCGCGCTCGCGGGCACCTCGGTGGCTTGGATGCCGCTGGGCGCGCTTTCGCGTCCGTGGCTGGTGGTCAACGGCCTTGTCTCGCTGCTTCTTGCTCGGGCCCTAATGAGCCAGGCGGGGGCGCGATGAAGCTGCGCGGGACGATCAGGCGCGAAGATCTCTCGGGGGGCTTCATGGTCCTCGAGACCGAGGACGGCAGGCGCTTTCCGCTCGGCGGCGCGACCAAGGCGCTGCGTGAAGAGGGAATCCGGGTCGAGCTCGAGGGCGAGTTCGACGCCGAGGCGGTGTCGATCGCGATGACCGGCGAGCCGGTCTTCCGGGTCAAGCGCTCGGTTCGCCTCTGACGCGCGGCGCCCGCCGGCGCTGACGGCCAGGCGCGTGAGCGACGGTCAGTAGCCAAGGGGGCGTCTCGCCGGTCCGCTTTGGGCGGCAGGAGCGGGGCGCGCGCCGAGGCTTCGACTCTGTCCGCTGCTGTCGGCCCTGCGGCCGTCGTGCGCGCTCTCGCCGAGAGAGCGTGCGGCTGCCCGCCCGTCTGCTCGCGGCCCGGGGCGCTGCCCGGCGCAAGAAGGCAGGCCCTTCGGCCGCACGCCGGGGCTGTCTAGGCAGTTGCCCCAGGCGCGCCCTCCAGGCCGGAGCGCCAGCCTTTGTGCTGGCCCGGGTTGAGCGCGGCCGAGCAACGTGGCCCCTCGGCACCAGGTTGTCTCGCTGCGCCAATCCGGCGCGTTGCTTGAGAGCAGGCGGGTGGTGCTTACGTTTCCGGCAGTGCGAGCGGCAGGCGCTCGGGGGCGGCTGGCGAGGGGAGGCCGGGCCCGGGCCGATGCCTCAAGGAGCCCACCGAATGGCCGACACGTCCCCGGGCAACCCGAGGGGGAAGAAGAGCGAGCGTCCCTCGTCGACGCCTCCGTCGGGCGGCGGCTCTGCTCCCAAGCCTCGTCTCGGCTCGCCCCTTGCCTACCTGCTGCTCATCCTGCTCGGCTTCTTCCTTTTCCGCAGCGTCTTCTCCGAGGCCGGGGTGCAGAAGGTGCCCTACAGCCGCTTCAAGCAGGCTGTGCAGGAGGACAGATTCTCTCGCGTGGTCATCTCCAACGACTGGGTCAAGGGCTACCTCGTCGCCAGCGAGACCGAGGGGGCGGGCCAGCCCGCCAACCCGAACGCGCGGCTGCCGTGGATGGCCAATCGGATCCCCGGTGACAACGAGCAGGAGCTGGTCGCGCTGCTCGAGTCGAAGAACATCACCTACGAGGCCCAGCCGCGCTCGGGCTTTTCCGACCTGTTCTGGATCTGGGTGCTGCCCATCGGTGTCGCGCTGCTGCTCTGGGGCTTCATGTTTCGGCGTGCCGGCAGCCCGACCGGCCAGGGCCCGCCGGGGATCATGACTTTCGGCAAGACCCGCGCGCGCATCCACTCCGAGTCCGACACCGGGGTCAGCTTCAGGGACGTCGCGGGCATCGACGAGGCGGTCGACGAGCTCAAGGAGATCGTCGAGTTTCTCAAGACTCCGGAGAAGTTCCGCAGGCTCGGCGGGCGCATCCCCAAGGGCGTGCTGCTCGTCGGGCCTCCGGGGACGGGCAAGACGCTGCTCGCGCGCGCGGTGGCCGGCGAGGCGGGCGTGCCGTTCTTCTCGCTGACCGGCTCGGAGTTCGTCGAGATGTTCGTGGGGGTGGGCGCGGCCCGCGTGCGCGACCTGTTCCAGCAGGCTCAGGCGCGCGCGCCTTGCATCGTCTTCATCGACGAGCTCGACGCCATCGGCAAGACCCGCAACGGCAGTGTGATGAGCGGGCATGACGAGCGCGAGCAGACCCTCAACCAGCTCCTCGCCGAGATGGACGGCTTTGACTCGAAGGTCGGGCTCATCGTGCTCGCGGCGACCAACCGCCCGGAGATCCTCGACCAGGCGCTGATGCGCCCGGGCCGCTTCGATCGCCAGGTGCTCGTCGACCGCCCCGACCGGCGCGGGCGCGAGGAGATCCTGCAGATCCACGCGCGCAACATCAAGCTCGGCCCCGACGTCAACCTCAAGCTGCTCGCGAGCCGCACCCCCGGCTTTGCTGGCGCGGACCTCGCCAACGTCTGCAACGAGGCCGCGCTGCTCGCCGCCCGGCGCAGCCACGAGCACGTGCGCATGGCCGACTTCGAGGAGGCTATCGAGCGGGTGGTGGCCGGCCTCGAGAAGAAGAATCGGCGCATCAACGAACGCGAGAAGCAGATCGTCGCTTTCCACGAGAGCGGCCACGCGTTGGTCGGTTGGAAACTGCAGTACGCCGAGCGGGTCCACAAGGTGTCGATCATCCCGCGCGGCCTCGGGGCGCTCGGCTACACGATGCAGATGCCGCTCGAGGACCGCTACCTGATGAGCCTCGAGGAGCTGCGCGACAAGATCGCCTCGCTGATGGGAGGGCGTGCGGCCGAGGAGGCCTTCGTCGGCACCATCTCCACCGGTGCGGCGAACGACCTGAAACAGGCCACCGAGATCGCCAAGATGATGGTGCGCGAGTACGGCATGAGCATGGCGCTCGGGCCGGTGAACTTGAGCGAGCAGGGCCGCAGCGTCTTCCTGGGGGCGGGGGCCGGGGCGCCGGAGCTGAGAAACTACAGCGAGCAGACCGCGCTCGCGGTCGACGACGAGGTGCGCAGGCTCGTCCAAGAGGGGCTCGACCGCGCCCGCCAGGTCATCAAGCGCCACCGCGAGGAGCTCCAGCGGCTCGCCGCGCAGCTTCTGAGCTCGGAGGTGGTCGACAGCGAGGTGCTCGAGAGCATCCTCGGGCCGAAGAGCGTCGCGCCGCTCGACCTGCTCGCCCCGCGCGAGGGCGAGGAGCGCGAGGTGCGACCGAGCGAGCCATACAACGTGCCGGCCCACTAATAGCGAGGGGAACCGCAAGAAAAAAGAGCCGCAAGCAAGAAGGCTCGGGCTGAAAACGGGGCGCGCGGGGGATAAGAGAAGATCATGGCGATCATCAAGGTCGGCACCAGCCACCGGGCAAGAAAGCAGCTCTTCCAGCGGGGGCTGCGCCGCGGGTTTCTCACCATCCAGGAGATCGAGTCGGCGCTGCCCTCCGGCTCGCTGACGCCGGCCGAGCGCTGGTTGCTCTACTACTCGCTGCGCGCTGCCGAGATCGAGATCCGCGACGAGAAGGGCGCGCTCGTCTCGATCCCCGCCCTTTCCGCCGAGGAGCTCGCGAGGATGGTCGAGCAGACCGAGGGCCAGCAGAGCGCGGAGACGGCCGAAGAGGTGCGCGAGGCCGAGGAGGCGCTCGCGAGCCTTGAAGAGGGCTCGCCCGAGCACCAGTGATTTGACAGCCCGGGGGGGCTGGTTAGGTTGCGGCCGCCTCTGGTTGGGGCACTCATCGAGGAAAAATGGCCGTGAACGACAGCCAGAACCCGGAGCTTGGCGCCGGGCCAGCGCCCGCGGGCGGACAGGCCGCCGAGGCGCCCTCGGCTGGCGAAGGGCAGGGCTTTGAGTTGCTGCGCCGCGAGCTCGAGCAGGTGCGCGGCGAGCTGCACGACAGCTCGGTCAAGCTCGAAGAGCTCGCTCGGGCCTACGCCTCGCTCATCAACGATCAGAGCGATTTTCGGGTCCGCCTCGAGCGCGAGAAGGAGCGGGTGCTCGAGACCGAGCGCGGCACTATCGCCCAGCCGCTTCTCGAGGTGAGCGACGAGCTCGACCGCGCCCTTGCCGCCGCAGTCTCGGACGAGGGCCCGCTTGCCCAAGGGGTGCGGTTGATTCACGAGGGGCTTCGCAAGCGGCTCTCGCGCCTGGGGATCGAGCGGCTGTCGGTGGTTGGAAAGCCCTTCGACCCGAACCTCGCCGAGGCCGTCGACCTCGTGCCCGTCGACGTTCAGGGGCTCGACGGCACGGTCGTCGAGGAGGCGCTGCCCGGGTATCGGCTCGGTGGGCGGGTCCTGAGGGCGGCGAAGGTTCGGGTGGCCCGCTTTGCTCCGGCGGCGAGCCCGCGGGCCGAGCCCGCCGAGCCCAGCCACAGGTAAGCGGGCCGAGCCGGAAATCGGAAGATGGTCGGCCGGCAGGCTTTCGGTCGAGTAGCCCGGACTTGGCCCCAGTGGGGAAGAGAGTGCGCGGGCTGTGGCAGTCGGCGAAGCTCGGGGCCCTAATTCGATGAGGCAGGCGAGCCAGGGGAAAGCCCCCTCTCCCGCGCTTGCGAAGGCGAGGCGGGGTTGGGGCTCGCTGGTGGGCTTGCTGGTCGAGACCGCGCTCAGGTCTGCGCCTTGACAGCGGAGAGGGCCAAGGTGCTCAAGGAGTCCATCGGCTCGCTTCGTCGGGCCAGTTGACCTGTGGTCTATGGACTAAAGTCTGCCGGCCAGCACAAACGCTGGCCCCTTCTGATTCCGGCTTGGCCGGCTTTGGGGAATGGACTGCCCCGACGCCGGTTGCCTGTTTGGCAAGAACTCTGTCCACTGGTGGAGCTTCGATGAATCGAAGAGCGATGCGCTGGGCCGGCGCGTTGGCGATAAGCGCCCTTGCCCTCGGGTGTCAGCAGGAGCGCAGCGGCCTGTCACAGATGGTCGACTCGGCGGTGTTTGGCGACGCGCAGGCCGCTCCCGCAAAGCAGCTCTGGAAGCAGCGCGCCGCCGACGAGCCGCTTCCCGATGGTGTCGTGCCCCTCGCCTCGCTCGCCCCTTTGGTCAAGACGCTCAAGCCGGGGGTCGTCAACATCTACACGACCTCGGTGACGCGCCCTTCGCGCCGGCGCGCGCCCCAGGGCTTCGAGGATCCGTTCGAGGAGTTCTTCCGCCGCTTCAACGAGGGCAATTCCGGAGAAAGGCGCCGCCAGAGCCTGGGATCGGGCTTCCTCATCAACTCCGAAGGCTACGTGCTGACGAACAACCACGTCGTCGAGAACGCCACCGAGATCCGGGTCAAGCTCAACGACGGGCGCGAGCTCGAGGCGAAGGCGGTCGGGCTCGACCCGAAGACCGACCTTGCGCTGCTCAAGCTGCAGGGCAAGCAGGTGCACGACCTGCCTATCGTCTATCTGGGCGACTCGGACGGCCTGGAGGTCGGCGACTTTGCGCTCGCGGTGGGCAACCCCTTTGGCCTCGACCACTCGGTCAGCCTGGGCATCGTCTCGGCGAAGGAGCGGGTGATTGGCGCGGGGCCGTACGACGACTTCATCCAGACCGACGCGGCGATCAACCCGGGTAACTCGGGCGGGCCGCTCTTCAACCTGCGCGGCGAGGTGGTCGGGGTGAACACCGCCATCGTCGCCCAGGGCCAGGGCATCGGCTTCGCGGTGCCCATCAACATGGTCAAGGAGCTGCTGCCGCAGCTACTCGAGGGACGCGTGGTGCGCGGTTGGCTCGGGGTCTCGATCCAGGACGTCACCCCGGAGCTCGCCGCGATGCTCAGCCTGCAGGAGGCCCGAGGCGCGCTGGTCTCCGCGGTGATGAAGGGTGGCCCCGCCGATGAGGCCGGCCTTCGGGCGGGCGACGTCGTCGTCGGGGTGCGCGGGCGCAAGGTCGACAGCTACAACCAGCTCTCGCGCTACGTCGCGTCGATCGCTCCGGGCAGCGGCGCCGAGCTCGAGCTGCTGCGCGACGGCAAGCCGCTGCGCCTCGAGGTGAACATCGGCTATCGGCCCGAGGACGAAGAGCTCGCGCAGGCGCGCCTCGATCCTCAGGCGGCCAACGACCGGCTGGGCATCACGGTGCGTGCGCTCGCGCGCCTGCGCGCCCAAGAGCTGGGCATCGACGGCGGGGTGGAGATCGTCGCCGTCACCCCCGACGGCCCGGCCGGGCGCGCCGGGGCGGGCGCCAACGACGTGATCGTCGAGATGCAGCGCCGGCCCATCCGCTCGCTGAAGGACTACGCCGCGGCGCTTGCGGCGCTGCGCTCCGGTGAGATGGCGCTCATCCGGCTGCAGCGCGAGGGCGCGGCGATCTACGTCGCGCTGCGAGTGCCATAGCCGCAAGTGCATTTGCAGGGCCGGCTGCCAGCGGCTCGCACCGCGCGCCTCTTCGCGCCTCGCGAGGGGCGGGGGGCGCAGGTGCCTCGGCGAGCTTCGGGGCGAGATGCGCCGGCGCGCGCGGCCGGCCTGCGGTCTACCGCTCGTCGATCCGCAGGGCTATCTGCTCGCCCGTGCGCGCGTTGGTCAGGCGTATCGCGACGAGCTTGGCCCGAACGCCCTCCAGCTTCTCCTTGGCCTTCAGGCTCCAGGCGCCAAGCGGCTTGAAGACAAGCTCGATGCGGATGTTCTGGGTGCGCACCAGGCGCTCCATGTCCATCGCCAGCGCGTCGGCTGGCATCGGCGCCACCAGCGGGATCAGCCCGATGCGCGGCCGGCCCTGTCCGTCGAGGCCGAGCGGCTTGCCCTCGGTCAGCCCCAGCCCTCCGGCGGTGAAGAAGGGGGTCAGGTTGAAGGTGAACTCGTCGGCCGCCGCGTCGTGTCCGCCCGCCTGCAGCAACCGCGAGGCCTCGGTGCCCAGGCGCACGAAGAAGAGCTTCCCGGTCGTCTCGGCGCGAAACCTCTTCGCGCGCGCCTTGCACTCGGCCGCTTCGGGCGAAGGCGGGCAGCGGCCGACGTAGCGGTCGAGGAAGCTGGCGAGGTTGTCCACCGCTTCGGCGCGCTGCTGCAGGCGCGAGAATTCCGACCGCGCCTCGGGCGCCGCCGCCGAGGACTGTGCGGCGACGAGCGCGACCGCGAGGGGGAGTGCTCCAAGGCCCATGGCTGTTTCCTCCAGAGACGATAAGGCAGGCGTCCAACAGTCTGCCCTTTTGTACGTCCTTGGCGCGAGCGTGGGCGCTCTCCTCGGGTTACGTTCCAGCGGCGCGTGTGGGGGACGGTCGGTAATTTGACTACATCCGCCTACCGAGTAGGGTGAAGCCATAACAGCGGAGGCGACGCGTGAAAGAGCGCAGGGCATCGATTCGATTCGACAAGGCTTTCCCGGTCTACCTCGCAGGCGACGAAGGCATGACCCGGGGGATCGCGCGCAACATCGGTGAAGGCGGCATGTTCATCGAGACGCGCGAACCCTACCGCCTCGGCGCGCAGGTCCGGATCACCTTCGTGTCGCCGGACACGAGCACCGAGATCACCATGCTCGCCGAGGTGCGCTACCAGTGTTTCCTCTCCTACGGCGGGGCCGGGGAGGGCGAGAACCAGTTGCGCGGGATGGGAGTTCGCTTCGTCGGCCTCGAGGAGAAGGAGGCCGGCTTGCTGGTGCCCCTTGCGAAGGAGAGCAGCCGGGCTGCGATGCGCTCGAGGCTGCTGCACTAGCCCCTGCCGCATAGTGGGCGCCTCGCCCGCTTTGACGCAGGCCGCAAACAGCCGCGCAGCCTCTCGCCAGCAAAAGCGCAAGCGAAGAGCGCTTCGGCCCTCCCGCGCCACTCGAGCAGGCAGGCCAGGTTCTCCAAGTGCCATGGTGTCGTTTCTCGAAGCGGCGTGCCCGCGGCTCGCTTCGAGTCCGGCCAACGGCGCGGCGAGGACGGTCGCTGGCGCTCGGAGGCCCGGAGGCGAGCGCCCGCGCAGGCCCTTAGCGGGAGATCCCCTCGAGCACGTAGTGCGACTCGATACGCTGCAGGGCAAGGACCATCGCCGCCAGCCGCATGTCGAGCTCCTTGCCCACGCAGTAGGGACGCGAGTCGTGGAAGTCGGTGCGCGTCGGCCGGTTGTGGGCGATGTCGCGGAGGATCCGATAGTTCGAGCGGATGGCCCGCTCGAGCCTGCCGCGCACCTCCTGCTCTGGCCAGTGCTCCATGCGCGCGTTCTGCAGCCACTCGTAGTAGCTGACCGCGACCCCGCCGGCGCTGCCGACGATGTCGGGGATGAGATCGATCTTGCGGGCGCGGAGGATCTCGTCGGCCTCCGCGGTCGTCGGGCCACTGGCGCCCTCGGCGACGAGCTTGACGCGCAGGCGCCCGGCGATGTCGGACGTCACCTGGTTTTCGAGCGCCCCGGGGATGAGGATGTCGGCCTCCACGTCCCAGAATTCGCGCTTGCCTATCGGCTGCGCCTCGGGAAACCCGGCGACCGTGTGCCGCAGGTTCTCCCGGTCTTCCCAGACGTGGCGCATCAGCGCGTCGATGTCGATGCCGTCGGGGTTGTAGATCGCCCCGTCGGCATCAGCGACCGCGAGCGGCCTGCAGCCGGCCTGCGCGAGCAGCACGGCGACCGCCGAGCCGAGCTGCCCGAAGCCCTGCAGGATGAAGGTCTTGCCCTTGAGCTGCTCGCCGCGCTCGCGGGCCCACTCGTCAATGCAGAAGCTCAGCCCCAGGCCTGCGGCCCGGGTCGCGAGCTCGGAGCCGCCGATGCGGATGTCCTTGCCGGTCACCGCGCCGCGCACCTTGTGGCGCTCGCGCTCGCCGTCGCTAAACTGGCGCAGCAGCACCGCCATCGTCTCGGAGTTGGTGCCTACCTCGGGCGAGGGGATGTCGATGTTCGGGCCGATGAGGCTCTTGAGCCGGTACATGTACCGGGCGGTGATCTGCTCGAGCTCCTCGCGGCCGTAGGCGCGCGGGTCGATCTTCACCCCGCCTTTGGCCCCGCCGAAGGGGACGTCGACGATGGCGGTCTGCCAGGTCATGCGGGCGGCGAGGCACTTGAAAAGATCGAGCGAGACGTCCTTGTGGTAGCGGATGCCGCCCTTGTACGGGCCGCGAGCCTGGTTGTGCTGAACCCGGTAGGCCTTGAAGCGCTTGGCCATTCCGGGCACGAAGCTGTAGAGCCGACCGCCGGGCAGCCGAATGGTGCCCTGGCGGATGAAGACATCGCTGCCCAGCATCGCCCTGTCGCGCAGCAGCATCGTGCCGTCGGCGAGCCGCTCGAGCGACTCGGGGTCGCGCAGCGCGGACTCGGGGAGCTCCTTGAAGCGCTCGGCGTCTGAATCGGCGACCGGAACCAGCCGGTCCTTGAGCTTCACCGTCACGTAGAAGATGTGCTCGTAGTCCGGCTCCTCGATTTCCAGGCGAATTCGGTGATCGAGGTTGACCAGGTCGGCGGCGCGGTGGAAGACCTCCATCGACTCGGTGTAGATGGTCCTCCGGGAGCCTTCTCGAAGAAGTGAACGCATGGTGCTCCGGCAAGCAGGCTGTGGCCGCGCGCCCGAAGTGGATAGAGGCGCGCGAATAGTAGTGCTCGGATTCCTAGCCGTCAACGCGTCCAAGTGTCCGTAACGCGGGCGATTTCCGGGTCGACGGGGCGGCCGGCGCACCCCGGGAAACCGCGGCGGCGCGGCCGGCGCGAGGCGGGGATTAAGGGGTTGATTCTGTTCTCTGCTGTGCTATAAGCCCGCCGCTGTCAGACGGCCCGGCGTGGCCGGGATGCCGACATAGCTCAGCAGGTAGAGCAACTGATTCGTAATCAGTAGGTCCCGTGTTCGATTCACGGTGTCGGCTCTGAACAAGAACGGGCACTTGGGTGACTCCCAGGTGCCCGTTCTTGCGTTGGCTGGCCGGTTCTGTGGCCACAGCGGCGGTCCGATGTGGCCACGGGTACGGTGACGCTGGGGACGGAAGGTGGCGGGAAGCTCAGGCGACCGGCGACCAAGCTGATTTCGGCCAGGGTGGTCAGCGACGCTTGAACCTGGGCCGAGCTCGTTCCGCGGATTCGATGTTGGTCGGTCACCCCGGAGTCGAGGCACGTCCGAATGATCGCGGCCGACAAGCGGGACTGTCTGCCGGGGGCCATCCTGACAAGATCCTCCATGGTCTTGTTCTCGAGCATGGGGGCAAGCCGTGCGAGGGCGCTCTCGGCTGTGGATTTGTCGAGCGGGAGTGCGGCCCCGGCCGCGCTGGCGGCCGGCCTTGGTGCAGGGGTCGGTGGCGTCGCGGCGAGGGGAGGAGCAATCAGCAGGAACGCAGGTAGCTTCGCGACGAGCATGGCCGGTGCCGATCGTCTCCGATGAGCTCGCCCGCGAGGATCAGCCGCTGCTCGCCAGCTCGACCTTTACGCGGCTCGCGACGCGCGGCCGCCGTGCGGTCAGGTGAGAGCGCCCGACGAGGCGCGCCTCGAAGAGCACGCCAGGCTTCGTCCCGGCTCCGGCGGAAGGTCGGCAGACCGGACTCACCCGCGCGCCCGCGTCCGATTCAGTCGCGACGGCGAGCACGGCGCGTCGCGGGCGCGGTCCGGGCCGAGAGGCTGGCCCCCGGCGCCACGTGCCGAGAACCGCAAGGGGTCTCCGCCCGCCTCGGCTTGGGCCTTCCTCTCCCGTGGCGGCAGCTTCGGTGGCCGCACCCCGTGACGGACCGCGCCGGTGACAGGCACGTACTCGAGCTCGCGCCCTTCGTCCACGCAGCGCAGCATCAGCCCGCCGCGGCTCATGTCGCCCCGCCCCACGAAGTCTTTCGGGAAGACCAGGCGCGGCCCGAGCGTCTCGAGCAGCGGGTCGAGGTACTTGCCGGTCGCGATGCTCCCGAGCAACACCGCCTCGCCGTCTCCCAACCGCTTCGACAAGGCGCGCGCGTCCCGCGCGAGCGGGCGTCGATAGGCGGGCTCTCGCGCGTCGACCGGGACCGCCTCGAAGGCCCGCAGCCGCTCGAGCGCCACCGGCGCATCGGCGCGCACCAGCCCCTCGCCCGCGGTGATCACCAGGACCGCCCCCTCGACCTCGAGCCCGGGCGGCGGTGCCGCGAAAGCGCGGGCATAGGCGAGCTTGCCGCGGAAGTAGAGGCCGCTCATGAAGGCGAAGAGCTCGCCGAGCGCCGCCTCGCCCGCGCGCAGCTTCCGCGCGAGCTCGAACTGCGCGCGCTCGGAGAGGAGCATCTGCGCGCGCTTGCCTCCACTGAAGGCCGGCGAGAGCAGGAAGACGCGCGATCTGCCGGGGCGCGGGTTCAATCGGGACCTCGTCGAGCGCCGTCTTGGCCCGCGCTCGTGCCTCGATAACCGCTTCTGGCCGCGCTCTTACTCCTTGGGCTCGCGCATCGCGAAGAGCGCGACTCGGACAAAGCGCGAGCGGAGCTGCTCGTTGGCCAGGGCTCGCTTGGCCGGTGGCAGATCCCCCAGGGCCTTGAGCACGCGGTTGAAGAACTTCGAGCCACGGCCGGCGCCCTCGTCGAAGACGAAGTTGGCGAGCCGCCCGCGCTCGAGCGCCTGCCGGAGGATCCGCTCGACCGTGTTGAGCGGGACGTACGGACGCTCTTCCCGTGGTGCCATCCGCAGCGCCTTGCGCGCGCACCTCGAGGCGCACACCCCACAGCCGATGCAGCGCTCGGGGTCGATGCGCGGCCGCGCGTCGCGACGCTCACCGGAGCCCGCCGGGACCAGCTCGAGCGCGCAGATGGGACACGCCTTCGCGCACAGGCCGCACCCGCTGCACCGCTCGCCGGAGAGCCGGGGGACGAACGCGCTCGGGTTGACCGCGTGGAGGCCGTAGACGGTGATCGCCTGGAGCTGTCCGCAGCAGCAGCCGCAGCAGTTGCAGATGTAGCTCGGCTGGCTCCGAACGTTGTCGGCGATCTGGACGAGCCCGCGCTCGCGCGCCTGGTCGAGGATCTGCAGCGCCTCCGACCGCTCGATGGGCCGCGCGAAACCGCGCCGCAGGACAAAGCCGGCGCCGTCGCCTATCGACAGGCAGTTCTCCGTCGGCGCGTCGCAGGCCTGGCCCAGATGCTGCGCCTTGTGGCGGCAGTAGCAGAGCGAGACGCCAATCGACCGAGCCTCTCGAATCAGCGCCGTCGCCCGCTCCCAGTCGAGCACCTCGGGCGTCGCGCCGTCGTCGAGCGACTCCTCGTTGACCAGCGCGCGGCCGACCTGGGTCGCGAAGCCGAAGACCTCGCGCGCCAGCGTCTCGTCGCCGCGAAAGTAGGCCTCCATCGCCTCGGCCAGCCGCTTCTTCGGCAGCCCGTCGTGAGCGCGCATCATCGAGAACTCGAAGAACCCGATGACCGAGGGCGCGAGGAAGTAGGTCGTCTCGCCGGTGCGCGGGTCGATGAGGTCAAGGACGATGCCCCGGTCGCACAGCGCCTCGAGCTTCGGCAGCAGCTCGCGCGCGCTCAGCCCGGTGCGCGCGGCCACCTTCTCGAGCGTCGCGGGCAGGACCGGAAGCCGGGATGCCAGCCACGCCTGCTCCGGGGTGCAGAGAATCTCGAGGACCTCGCGCCAGCCCTCCCACGCACCGGGAGTGGCCGGCTCCGGCGCGCCGGTCGTGCCCGCGGCGAGGCGCTGGACCCAGGCGCGGTACTCGTCCTTGACGTTGCCGATATGCCCCATGGCGCGCCTCGCTGGCAGGGTGGAGGGTGTCGAAGGTAGGCGGATCGACCGTCGTCTTCCAGCGACCTGGTGCGTGCGCGGCGGGCTTCGTGTGCGGGCGGATTCGCGCGCGCCGATCGATTGTCGCGCGCCCCTCCGGACCAAGCTCGCTCACCCACGGCGTTTCGCCCAATCCCCGATGTCCTCGATCAGTGCCCGGAGTGGTGCGCATCGGCAGGCGGGAGGCGCGAACTGTCGCTCGCTGGGGTCCGGGGCGGCCCGCGACAGGCCCCCCGAAAGGGGCTCGACCATATGCGGCGGTCTCGCGACAGGCCCCCCGAACGGGGCTCGACCATATTCTGCGGTCTCGCGACAGGCCCCCCGAACGGGGCTCGACCATATTCTGCGGTCTCGCGACAGGCCCCCCGAACGGGGCTCGACCATATTTTGCGATCGCGCGCTCCCTCCTCCCGGAACCCGCGCACCATATCCGCCGGACCGCGCACCCTGCCTCCGCGCGGCGCGCTCCCTCGATTCGGAATCGGCACACCGTACCCGGCGCGCCGTGCACCCGCGCGTCGCGAGGCGCACGCCGTCCTCTGCGCCCGCGCGATCCCCCCTTGGCCCGGCCTTCAACCATCGGATGGAGAAGGCGATGGGGCGAGTCGGACCGAACGAACCGTGGTCGGCCGTGCGGCGAAACCCGAGGGAGCGGCGCGACACCGGCGAGCCGGCGGCCGCGAAGTGCTCAAGGGGTGTCGACAAGTCTCCTTCAACTCGCCCGCCGCCCCGGTCACCTCGAGCGTAGCCTCCCGAGGAACGAGGGAGGCGAAGTCGAGAGGCCCTTCGACTCCGCTCCCGCCGCTCGCGCGTCGGGAGCTACGCTCAGGGTGAGCGGAACCCGGCGGTTCGAGATTTCTCGACGCCTCTTCAATGCGTGGCCTCGGCTTTCGGCCGGTGCAGCATCGCCCAGAGCCCGTAGGTGCCGAGCAGAGTGCCTATCGGGAACGAGAGCACCGTCAGCGCCGAGAGGACGATGGCGAGGAAGCGCACCCGCGGGTCTCGCTGGCGAAGTCGCCAGCCGGCCCAGGCGTAGATGGCGACCATCAGCGCGGTCGAGACCCAGAAGATCGCCGGGTAGACCATCTCGGAGGCGCCCTCGCCCAGGCCCACGACCAGGGAAGCGGCCGCCTGCAGAATCGCCCAGGCGATGAAGAGCAAGCCGAGGATGCGTCGATGGTCGCGCACGTGCGCTCCTTCCTGGAATCGACTCTCCACTCCGTGCCTTGAAGGTCCGCATGGAGCCCAGGCCGCGCAGGCGCTCCTCCAGCGCCGGACGAGCACGTCCGAGCGGCAAGCATCCGTTTGACGGCGCAGTCGGCGCGCGTAGGTTGTCTCGCCATGAACGAAGCACTTCTCTCTGCACACGGACTCGGGCGCCGGTTCGGCGAGCGCTGGATCTGGCGGGGCCTCGACCTCGCGGTCGGCGCTGGCGAGCGGGTCGCGCTCACCGGGCCGACCGGCTCGGGCAAGAGCTTGCTGCTGCGAGCGCTCAGCCTGCTCGATGCCGCCGACGAGGGCGAGGTGCGCTTCCTTGGCCGGCCTATCGAGCCGCAGGCGGTCCCGGGCTTCCGGGCCCAGGTGGTCTACCTCGCGCAGCGCCCGGCGCTCGCCGACTCGACCGTCGAGGAGGCTCTGCGCAGCGCGTTCGCCTACTCGATCCACAAGGGCCGCCGCTTCGACCGCGAGCGCACCGTGCGCCTGCTGGGCGCGCTCGGGCGGGAGGCGGGCTTGCTCGGCTCGCCGGCCAAAGGGCTCTCCGGGGGCGAAGGGCAGCTCGTCGCGCTCGTCAGGGCGCTGCTGCTCGAGCCGCGCGTCCTGTTGCTTGACGAGTTCACCGCCTCGATGGACCGCGACGCGGCCGAGAGGGCCGAAGGGCTGGTGCGCGACTGGCTCGACGCCGAAGCGGGCAGGGCCTTGGTGCTCACGAGCCACGATCCTTCGCAGCTCGACAGGCTCGCGACGCGGCGGGCCGACGTGCGAGGTGCCGCGTGAACCCCGGATACCTGCAGATCTCGCTCGGCCAGCTCGCCCTCGCCGCAGGTCTGCTCGCCGTCAACCTCGGTCTCTCGTTCGCGCTCAAGCTCGGCATCGAGCGGCGGCTGGTCGTCGCCGCGGTGCGCATGTCGGTCCAGCTCCTGCTCATCGGCTACGTGCTCGAGTGGATCTTCGCGCTCGACCACCCCGCGCCCGTGCTCGCCGTCGCGCTCGCGATGGCCGCGATGGCCGGCTCGGCCGCCGTCAAGCGCACCTCGCATCGCTTCGCCGGGATCTATTGGGACAGCCTGGTCTCGGTGCTCGGCGCGGCCTTCCTCGTCAGCGGCGTCGCCTTCGCAGGCATCATCCGCGTCGAGCCTTGGTACGAGCCTCAGTACGTCATCCCCATGCTCGGCATGGTCTTGGGCAACACGCTCAACGGCATCTCGCTCGGGCTCGAGAACTTCATGGAGGGCGTCGCCGAGCGGCGCGGGTTCATCGAGTCGCAGCTCGCCCTCGGCGCAAGCCGCTGGGAGGCCGCGCACCCGGAGATCCGCCGGGCGCTGCGCGTGGGGATGATCCCCACCATCAACTCGATGATGGTGATGGGGCTGGTCAGCCTGCCGGGGATGATGACCGGACAGATTCTCGGTGGCGTGCGGCCGGCCGACGCGGTCCGCTACCAGGTGGTGATCATGTTCATGATCGCCTCGGCGACCGCGCTCGGCATGTTCTGCGTGGTGCTGCTCGCGTTTCGCAGGCTCTTCGACGCGCAGCACCGCTTGCGGACCGATCGGCTGGTCGTCGCCTCGGGCTCGAAGTGAGGCGCGCGGGAGGCTGGGCCTGTCAGGTCAGCCCTCCGGTTGCCGTCTCGTCTCTTCACCAAGCCCGCGCCCGCCATCGCACCTGGGCGGACCAAGCCCCCGCTTCGACTGAGGTCGGTCGTAGGTGCCAGGCCCGCGCCTGCCACCGACCGGTGCCAAGAGCGCTCTTTGCTGCGGACCGGCGGCCTCGTCCCTTCATCTAGGCCCGGCTGGCGCGCGGTGGGCTTGGCCGACCGCGATCAGCCCCAGCGCAGCCGCAGCCTCCCCTCGCCGTCGAGCCAAGCCGAGGTCCCGAACCTGCGACCCTCGCGCTGGAGCGTCTCCTGCAGCCAGGCGGCGCCCTCGGGGTCGGCGCGCCTGACCTGGAAGCGGCGCACTGTCGTCGGGACCAGCTCCAGGCTCGCCAGCTCGCCGTTGGCCTCGAAGCTCGGCAGGTAGACCAGCCCGAGGTCGCCGCGAAACGACTCGTGTCCGCCGATCCCCTCGTAGTCGTCGAGAAAGTCCCCGCAGCCGTAGAGGACGAGCTTGCCGCGGTAGACCTCGACGCCTTTGACGTGGTGCGAGGAGTGGCCGTGGAGCACGTCGATGGCGCCCGAATCGATGAGCCGGTGCGCGAAATCCTGCTCGTCGTTCGAGACCTCGAAGCGCCAATTCGGCCCCCAATGAATGGAGAGGACGACCAAGTCGCCGGGCCTGCGACTTGAGCCGATCCGTTCGGCGAGCAGGTCGGCTGTCGCGACCGAGAGGTCGGGAAGCAAGTCGACGCCGGGCTTGTCCTTGGTCGCCGCCCAGTCGAACGGAATACCACTCGTCCACGCGCCAACCGCAAATACGAGGATTCGTCTCTCAGGCAGGAGAGGGAATTTCGCCGGAGCCCGGGCTTCGAGGAGATTGCGACCCGCCCCGACGCCTTTGATGCCGGCAGTTGCGAGCGCGTCCAGGGTCTCGAGCAGTCCCGCGTATCCCCAGTCGACGACGTGGTTGTTTGCGAGGCTGCAGCAACCAATCCCGGCCGCGGTCAATACCGGGATGTTGCCGGGGTGCATCCGGTAATGGATTCCTTTCTCCCCCCAGTAATCGGGGCTGGTGGTGACGCTCGTCTCGAAATTGACGAGTCGAAGCGCGGGCCGGGCGCGGTCGAGCTCGGCGAGCGCCTCGCCCCAGACCTCGGCAAAGCCGAGCGGCCGGTAGAAGCGACCATTGGTTCTCTCGGCGAGCCGCACGTAGTCGCGGGCGTCCTTGACGTAGTCCTCGTACAGCACCGGATCGCAATGGAAGGGCAGGGCCTGGTCGAGGCCGCGGCCGGTCATCACGTCGCCGCAGAGAAAGAGCGTGACTCTATCGGCGCCGGTCATGCGTGCTCCGTGATGCGTCCGAGCCTCGGCTGCTGCCCCCTGCAAGAGCCGGTCGTGCGTGCTGGCGCCCGCCTGGCATTCACCTCGAACGCTGCCTCGACAAATCTAAGGGCAATGTTGCCGGGGACGCGGAATCGACGCGCTCCAGGCCGGTTGGCAAACCGCAAGGCAGGGCTGCAGGAGCGGGCGGCGAAGCGTTTGGCCGCGCAGCTCGTTTGGCTCGAGGTCCGTCGCGAAATCACCCTGACTTCGGCTCGCCACCCGCTCACCACGAGTAGCCTCCCGAAAAGCGAGGGAGGCGGAGGCGAGAGGCACTCGACTTAGGCCTGCCCCGAGCATGCCGAGGGGCTCCAGAGCTGACCGGTTGTCGCTCGAGGGATTCTTCGACACCTCTTCACGTCAGCCTCGCGACGATTCGATGAAGCGCATGATTCCCGGTCTGGAGCTCGTGCCGACGGGTCTGGTCGTTCACCTCCCTCAGCAGCGCAGCCAGCGACCGGCTCCAAGGCGGCATTCCGAGCCGCTGTCGCCGCACCTGCTGCCGCGCCCGTCGAGCGGGGCGTCTGCGCGAAGGAGCCCCGGCACGACGCGAGCCGGCGCGGCGGAGCCGAAACGTGGAAAAGCCCCGGCCGTTGACCGGCCGGGGCTTTGTCTGCTGAGGCGCGAGCCGACCTACTGCGAGATGTAGGCGTCGAAGCTCATGCTCGAGACGTAGCTGGTACAGCCATCGCCCACGGGCGTCGAGTTGTAGCTCGAGTCGATGGTGACGTGCTCAAAGCTCACTCCGGAGAGGCTGCCGGTGAGGTAACCGGACACCGAGCTGAGGGTGACCGTTCCGCCCGTGGCCATATAGAACTGGGCCGGCGCGCCGTTACTGTCCGTGTCGCCGAACAGCCGCACGCAGAGCGTGCAGGTCGCGTATTGCAGCTCGCTCCCGGTCAAGGGGAAGGTGCCGGTCACGAAGCCGCCGATGAAGGGGCCCATGCCCTCATACAGCTCGAGCTGGAGGTAGTCCGGCAGGGCGCCGGTGTTGAGCGGCACGCTGAGCACGATCGCCCCCAGCGGGTGCGATGCGCCCGTCGTGGCCTGCGGCAATGCGCCCAGATTCGCTGCGACAGCGCAGCTCGAGCCTTCGCAGACGAAGGTCGACGGGTTGCAGCTCTGGTCGGACGGGCAGGTTCCCGGGCAGCGGGAGCCGCAGCCGTCGTCGGCGCCGCAGGCCTTGCCGCTGCAGTTCGGTGTGCAGGTGTTGTTCTCGCAGACGAGGGTCGACGGGTTGCAGCTCTGGCCGGACGGGCAGGTTCCCGGGCAGCGGGCGCCGCAGCCGTCGTCGGCGCCGCAGGCCTTGCCGCTGCAGTTCGGTGTGCAGGTGTTGTTCTCACAAGCGAAGGTCGACGGGTTGCAGCTCTGGCCGGACGGGCAGCTTCCCAGGCAGCGGGCGCCGCAGCCGTCGTCGGCGCCGCACTGCGCCGCGCTGCACGCCGGACTGCAGACCGTCTCGCACAGGAAGGTGACCGTGTTGCAGGTCTGGCTGTCCGGACAGCCTTTACAGCGCCCGTCGCACCCGTCGGCGTCGCCGCACATCTTGCCGGCACAGTCGGGGACGCAGCTCCCGACGCACTGCATGGTCGCCGTGCTGCAGACCAGTCCATTTTCGCAGATCCCGTAGCACCGGCCGCCACAGCCGTTCGACTGCCCGCAGACGGCGTTGGCGCACACCGGCGAGCACGGCGTCGAGCATTGCTGGGTCCACAGATCGCAGGTCTGGCCTTCGGGGCAGCAGACGCCGTTGCAGATCTCGGTGGCGCAAGTCGACGCCGCATCCGGCTTGGTGCCGGCGTCTTGGATGGTGCCCGCGTCCGCATCGTCGGTCGCGTTGTCGCCACAGCCGAAGGCGAGAAGAAGGCTGAGCGCCAATCCGATACTCAGGTGTCTTGTCATGCGGATTCCTCTAAGGCGAACGGCCGGAACCCTGGGCTCCGACGCGTCAATGCCCCAGAAAGGTAGCACGGTGAGCTCCTGGGCCGCGACGGTGCCAGCCCGCCGAGAGTCAGCCCCCTGAGCTCTTCGTTTCGCAGACAACCCGATGGATGGAGTCCTCACGAGCGAGTCGAGCGCTACGAGCTCGAGGCGGCCGACCGGCGGCTGACCTGGGGCGGATCGGCAGGCCTGGCGACGCAATCTCCTCGCGCGCCGCCAACTCGCGTCGCGAGCTGCGGTCTCCTGCTCCTGGGGAGACTTCGAGGGCGGACGCCGGCGCGTCGATGGCGTGGTGACTCGAGACCCGTGTCCAGCGCGCGAGCTTCGACGGGCCGCGAATCGATGCCGGCCTTGCCCGCGAGCGTGCTCTTGCTCGGTTCGGTCGAGCCGGTTCCTGGCCGAAGGCGCAAGGCACCTCGGGCAACGTCCCGCCTGCTCAGCAGTTGACACCGCGCCCCGGCCAAACTTCTATCGGCAAACCCACTTCGTCGCCCTATGCCCTCCACCCCCGGACAGATCCGCGCCTTCGCCTATTTGATCGCCGAGAAAGCGCCGGTCTACCGCGCGGTGCTCGCCGCCTTCATGCAGGCCAAGGAGCGCTTCTCGCTCCACCTGCGGCCCAAGGAGATCGCCGCGTCGCTCGCCGCCTGCGGCGAGCCGCTCGAGCCGCGCGAGCTCGACGCGGTGCTCGATCAGCTCTGCGACTGGGGCAACCTCGAGCCCCATCCCGACACCGCCGAGGTGGCCACGGTCGAGGACTTCTATCGTCCGCGCTACCTCTACCAGCTCACCGTCGAGGGCGAAGCCGCCGAGCGCGCGGTGCGCGCCTACCTCGCCTTCCTCGATCAGCCGGGCGAGCTGCAGACCGCGGCGCTCGCCGACATCCGCGACCTGCTGCGCGATCTGGCCGGGGTCGCCGCCGAGACCCCGCTCGACGAGGGCAAGGTCTTTCGCACGCTCAAGCTGCTTTGCACCCGGCTCGAGGAGCTCACCTCCCGCGCGCAGTCGTTTCTGCGCAGCCTGCAGCGCACCATCGACCTGCAGGGGGTCAGCGTCGAGGTCTTCCTCGCCTACAAGGAGCGGCTCATCGACTACCTCGAGCGCTTCATCGGCGAGCTGGTCGTCG
>ENA-UOOR01001713-UOOR01001713.1-fermentation-metagenome-genome-assembly--contig:-NODE-1713-length-24794-cov-4.740693_pt1 | contig 24794 bp, 23 predicted proteins | sample MGYA00245780_ERZ724029 | MGnify/ENA primary metagenome ERZ724029 (study PRJEB28704, sample SAMN03018315) | fermentation metagenome | biome: anthropogenic terrestrial biome; feature: soil; material... | reverse complement strand
AGGCATGACAACATGTCAGGGCTGCGCCATGGAGCTGATTGCTCGTGCCGCTCTGGAAGTCCTCGGCCCAAAGACGATCACGATGACGCCTCCGAGCTGCTCCGCCATCATCACCGGAAACGGCGATGAAACAGGCTGGGGAATACCCTGCGTACAGACTGTCCTGATGAGCCTACCGGCTTTCGCCTCCGGCGTATCAGAGGCGCTGAAGATACAGGGTAAGAACGACGTCAAGGTTATGGGCTACGCCGGCGACGGCGGCACCTTTGACATAGGATTCCAGGCGCTGTCCGGAGCCATCGAGCGCGGACACAAGGCCATATACATCTGCTGCAACAACGAGGCGTACATGAACACTGGCGGACAGCGCTCAAGCGCGACAACCCTCGGCGCATCTACAAAGACGACGCCGACGGGCAAAAAGGAAGTCAGCAAGAACATCGACTTTATGCTGCTTCATACGCCGCTCGTTTATCAGGCGACAGCTTCCGTCGGAGATATAAGGGACCTCAAACGCAAGGTGGCCAAAGCCGCAGAAAAGGATGGACCGTGTTTTATCCATGTGATGAGCCCGTGCCCCTCCGGCTGGAAATATCCGACGGATCAAACCATTGAGATCGCGAAGAAAGCTATAAAGAGCGGAATGTGGCTGCTTTGGGAGCGGGAAAACGGTAAGATCACCATCAACCGCAAGCCCACGGATTTTGACCTGATTCCCGAATATCTGCACAGCCAGAAACGTTTTGACCGCATTGACGACGAGATAACCGCCCGCATCATCGCGGAGGCCAAGTCGCGCTATGCTACGCTGCTGAAGCTCTCTGAGCTCGAGCTCTTCTGACAGGCCAGGCGCAGGATGCAGCCCTGCCGCATCCTGCGCCATTTGATATTATTGAACCAGAGGTGAAACGCATGGCAAAGATTATTTCGGCCGAACAGGCCGCCGACCTTATAAATGACGGCATGACGCTCGGTGTGAGCGGCTTCGGGGCGTTCGCATCTCCCGACTGCATCATGGAGGCGATGAGCAGAAAATTCAGGGAGAAAAATACTCCGCGGGATCTCACCATAGTTTCTGGTGTCGCGCCCGGAGACTTCAGTGAAGACGGCTGCGGGCTTTCAAAGATAAAGGATGAGGGCATTATAAGCACTCTTATAGCCTCTCATCTGCGTATGTCACCAGCAATAGGCAGAGCATGCAGTGAAAACAGGATAGCGGCGTTTTCCATGCCGCTTGGCGTCTATGGGCAGCTTATGGCAGCCATAGGCGGAAAGCGCCCTGGAATACTTACGCATGTCGGCCTTCATACCTACGCCGACCCAAGACAGGACGGCTGTAAGATGAACGATCTCGCGAGGGCACAGGGGCGTGAGATAGTGGAACTCGTCAATGTTGACGACAGGGACTATCTTTTCTACAAGGCATTTAAGATAGACGCCTGCATTTTGCACGCGAGCTATGCTGACGCGGACGGAAATATCTCACTTCAGAACGAGCCGGTGCACGGCGATCTGCTGGAGCTCGCGTCCGCCGTACACAATAACGGCGGTACAGTGATCGTCGAGGTAAACGACATTCTTGAGCCGGGCTCCCTCGACCCGAGAGATGTTCTTATTCACAAATTCTGCGTGGATTATATCGTCAAGGCGCAGATGGAAAACAATACGGCGCTGGACTATCACCCGGAACTGGTAGGCGATGTGCGCGCACTCACCGAGAGTGTGCCGCCGCTGCCGTTTTCATACAAGAAGGTCATAGCCAGAAGAACAGCAATGGAGCTTAAGAAGGGCGATCTTGTCAATCTCGGCATCGGAATCCCGGCAAGCGTTGCGAACGTTGCCAACGAAGAGGGACTCAGCCGCGGCGTTACGCTGTCATTGGAGACCGGCGTATACGGCGGAGTGCCGATGGACGGGCCGCTGTTCGGCGCGGCGGTAAACCCCGACTCGATATCCAGATCGGCCGACGCGTTTACCATATATGACGGCGGCGGGCTGAATATGACAGTGCTGGGCTGCGCCGAGATAGACGCAACAGGCAATGTCAACGTATCAAATTTCGCCGGCAGATGCGTGGGACCGGGAGGGTTTGTAAATATCTCCCAAAACACGCCGAAGGTGTGCTTTGCATTCGCATTCACCTCAGGAAAGTGCGATATTGACATCAAAAACGGTAAGCTCGTTATCCGCCATGACGGAAAGGGCGGCAAATTCATTGAGACCTGCCGGCATATTACCTTCTCCTCACAGTTCGCGCAGGACACCGCACAGAAAGTCCTGTTCATAACCGAGAGAGCCGTTTTCGAGATGAGGAACAGAAAGCTTGTCCTAACGGAGATAGCGCCAGGTGTCGAACTCAAGAGAGACGTGCTTGACATGATGGGCTTTACTCCGGAGATTTCACCGGGGCTGAAGCTGATGGACGAGAGACTTTTCAGGCCGGAGAGAATGGGACTCTCATTCAACGAGTGAAAAAATTAATAGTTGGAATAAGCGCGGCGGACGGTGTTTAGACAGGAGTTAGGTTGCTTGAACGGCTGAAGCCTCTGCCGAATGTGGAGACGCATCTGATAATCAGCCGAAATTCTGATAAAAATCTTTCGCTTGAGCTGGACCGCAGCCGCGAGGATATTTACGCGCTGGCAGACCATGTCTATGAGCCGGAAAATTTCGCGGCCGACATTTCCAGCGGCTCATTCAGAACAGACGGCATGATAATTGCTCCATGCAGCATGAAGACGCTCGCCGCCATAGCGCGCGGGTACTCGGACTCACTGCTCGCAAGAGCGGCGGACGTATGCCTTAAGGAGCGGCGCAGGCTTGTGCTGATTGCGCGCGAGACTCCGCTCAGCCTTATCCACCTGCGTAATATGTCTGATATTACCGAGGCGGGCGGTGTGATTCTGCCGCCGATTCTGACCTTCTACAGCGGCGCTCGGACGCTTGAGGCGCAGATTGACTGCATTCTCGGGAAAGCGCTGATGCAGTTTGATATTTTTCTTCCCGGGTACAGACCGTGGGAAGGCACCGAATGACAGGAGAGACGCTGATGGATTTAAAAGATTGTATAAGAAAGCTGGACGCAGGCGGACACCTCAGCCATGTTCGGACAGAGACGGATCCGGTGCATGAGCTCTCCGGCCTCTGCTCAAAGCTTGAGGGCGGAAAAGCGGTTCTCTTTGAAAATGTAAAGGGCTGTGATATTCCCGTATTCAGCGGAATGTGGTGGAACCGGGAAAATGTGGCCGCGATATTTGACACTCCCATGGGCAGGCTCCCTGCACTTTTTTCAAAGGCTGTTGCCTCGCTTAAAGATGCGCCTGTTGCTCCGATAATTGTTGAAAATGCCCCCGCTCAGGCTGTAGTGATGCCGCGGCCGGACCTCAGCCGGTTCCCGGTACCGACACATGCCGTGCAGGATGGTGGCCCATATTTCTCTGACTGCGTTATAATCGCCAGAGACCCGGACACCGATGTCCGCAACGCCTCTGTCCACCGCCTTATGGTTACGGGGAAAAGCCGGCTCGGCATACTCATGGATATGGGCCGGCACCTTAGAGACTATTATGAGCGCGCCGAGGCAAGGGGAGAGCCGCTGGAGATAACTATCAACAACGGCGTTCATCCGGCATATTTTGTTGCGGCCACGACGCCGAGCCCGGCTGCCCCGATTGATGTGGATGAGCTATCGGTTGCCTCATACCTTCTGGGGGAGCCTGCAAGGCTCTGCAGAAGCCTAACCGTGGGCGTTGAGGGCATCGCAGACGCGCAGATAATCATGGAGGCAGAGATACTCCCTAACATACGTGAGCCCGAGGGCCCGTTCGGAGAGGTGAGCGGCTACTACGCAAGGCGCGAGGACAGATGGGTGGTAAACGTAAAAGCTGTCACTACCCAGATAAACCCCATACTCAGCTCACTTCATCCCGGAAAAGAGATTATTAACGGGCAGGGGCTTGGCGTGGAGGCAGATCTTATGCAGACGATAGGCCGTCAGGTGAAGGGACTTAAGGATGTCTGTATGACAAACGGTGGAAACCACTATCATGTCATTTTGCAGATGGATCCGCCGAATGAGGGAATGGCAAAGAATGCCATAATGGCCGCGTTCGCCGCCTTTTCTGATCTGCAGATGGTAACCGTTGTCAACGGCGATATAGATATCCATAAGCCGGAGGATATCGAGTTTGCGATGACGACACGGTGTGACCCGGATAAAGATATTGTCATAATCAGGGGCGCGTTCGGACACGAACTTAACCCGGTCGTTAAAAACAACGTTGCCGCAAAAGTTGGTTTTGACTGCACCTATCCCGTGCCGAAGCCGAAAGAATACACGCGCGTATCTTTCATGGACGTAAACGAGAAAAACTATGTGATGGACTGACACTGTATCCATGTATGCTGGAGAGTGCTTCAATATTTGAACGGCATGCTATATGAAAAACCATTTACCAATGCGTACTCTGCCTCTATTTGCCTTTTATATCGTAATACACACGCCCGCGAGGAAGATGACTTTCAGCTTCCCGCAGGCGTTGCTTCTATGTGGGCGAGGGTCTGGGGATGGACAGCCCATAATCAAACTCACGGATAGAGCCCTTGGTGGCGAGCAGGTAGAGCAGTTGATTCGCCCTGTACCTTACGAGCGGGTCGGCGGCGATGTTCGCGTTGTTGGCGGGGCTCGCGGAATATTGCGGGAGCTTGTTTCGCATCCGGTTCCACGCTTGGGCAAACGTCCTCTCTGGTTTGCCAGCGGGTATCTCAGCTTAGCCTTTCCCATTACACATATATCTCAGCCCAATTCTGAAACCCGAATACAATGGTCTTGACCCGCGTGGGCTTGCCATCCTCGTATTCGACCGTGACCTGCGCCTTACCGTCCGGAAGGATGCCCTTGATGAGCTTGCTCTTCCGGAAGTCGTCCACACGTTTTACGATACGGTGCGACAGCACCAGCGGAAGCTTCTCCGACGTCTCATTGGTAGCCAAGCTGGTATATCTGCGCGTTGGTAAGCGTCTACACCCCCCCTCAATTGCCAAAAAGTCCCGAAAACGCTTGAAAAAACAAGGGTTTTCGGGACTTTCCCATATCATGGGCTATTTAGTTTTCAGCTTCATTTTCACGTCTGGTTTGTTAGCACCATTCATATAAAGAGATATAAATACAAATAAAAATTTACATAAAAGAAGTGACATTATGGCTTGGGAAAAAAGTCAAACTCTTACAGAAATCGATTGAAAAGCGATTGAACCGGAACGGCCCGAGGATGTCAAGATGTTATCAGCAAGCGGATTATGTATTCTAAATGAGGCAGTCAATGATTTGCTTGCCAGTATCATACAAATCGGCTAAATATGTTGTATCCGCGTCTCCGTCTTGCCGCAGGCCTCCTGCGGGATGACGGCGTTATTTTTTATAAGCATTGATGATAATGAGCTTACAAATCCGTGTAAAGTATACGACGAGGTATTGGGTGAAGAAAACTTTGCGGCATAGCTAATTTGGCATGGAAAGAAGAGAAAACTATTATTGACAAGTGAGGTTGAACGTGTTAACCTCTGATAAGGTTTAATGAGTTAAACCTTATCAGAGGTATTGCGATGGAAACACCGAAGGTTTTTGAAAGTGAATACCGCTTTTGCCTTATCCTATGGGAGAACGAGCCGGTGGGCAGTACACAGCTCGTCAGGCTTTGCAAGGAAAAGCTGGGATGGACAAAAGCAACAACGTATACTGTCATCCGCAGGCTGGCCGAACGCGGCGTTTTGAAAAACGATAACGCCATTGTAACTTCCCTTGTTTCAAAGGATGAGGTACAGGCCGCCGAGATCAGCGAGCTGGTGGAAAAAACGTTCGACGGGTCTCTTCCAGCGTTTATCGCAGCATTTACAAAGCATAATTCGCTCTCTCCCGACGAGGCCGTTCAACTTCGGAAAATGATAGACGCGCATGAGGAGGAATGATTATGGAGGCTGTATTTATAAGGCTCCTCAACATGAGCATCGCCGCGAACTGGGTCATTCTCACCGTTGTATTTCTTCGGGCAATCCTTAAAAAAGCACCTAAATCCATTCGCCAGATTCTGTGGGCGATTGTGGGGGTACGCCTTGTTTTGCCGTTTTCGCCCGAGAGCTTTTTAAGCCTGATCCCCAGCGCGGAGACGGTCAGCCCGGATATTCTGTATGCCGAAACGCCGGAGATACACAGCGGCATTTCCGCGTTCAACACATACATAAATCCTGTGATTTCCGAATCTCTCTCGCCGTCGGCTTATGTCAGCGTCAATCCGATGCAGATTATTGCATATATTGCATCCGTCGTCTGGATTATTGGCATGATTGCGCTGCTCTTGTACAGCGTCATCAGTTACGTCCGTCTGCGCCGCCGTGTCGTGGATGCTGTCATTTTGCGGGATAACTTTTGGCAGAGCGAAAAAGTTGCCTCACCTTTTGTCCTCGGCGTGTTTCGCCCGCGCATCTACCTGCCATTCGGCATGGACGATGAGAGCATGGCCTATGTCGTTGCTCACGAGCAGGCGCATATCAGACGCCATGACCACTGGATCAAACCTTTCGGCTTTTTGCTTCTAACAGTATACTGGTTCAATCCGCTTATCTGGCTTGCTTATATCCTGCTCTGCCGGGACATTGAGCTTGCCTGTGATGAGCGTGTGGTAAAACAGATGAACGATGCCGATAAGAGGGCGTATTCAAAGGCGCTTCTCACATGCAGCGTTGACCGCCGATCCATTGCTGCATGCCCTTTAGCCTTCGGCGAGGTGGGTGTTAAGCAGAGGATCAGAAATGTGCTGAATTACAAAAAGCCCGCGTTCTGGATTGTTATTGCTGCGCTGGCTTCCTGCGTCGTTGTTGCGGTATGCTTTTTGACGAATCCGAAGGATGATGAGCTTTATGCGCCGGAGCCCTTTGGCCACAGCTACAGTGTGGAAACCGTAGTCTATGCAGATGCTATTTATTCTTTCACTTACACGTCTGATACGGCACCGCAATATTGCCTCACCGCCGATTATGTACTGATGGAAAAAGAGGCTGGAGAAAGCGATTGGGTTTTACTTGGCAACTTAGAGGAAGAGCACCTCTCTCCATTGGTTTTTGACAGCTATTTCAGAGAGCCAGCCGGCGGCGCCGGATGGCTGGGGGCGCCTTACGGCCCTGAAAAGCTGCGGCTGGACAATCAGTCGGCATGGAGTCTGATTGTAAATAATACGCTTTACTATGTACTAATGCAGAATAACGGCGATGTGTACCTGGCTTATGGCTATCACGATGCGGATGTGAAATATTCTGATGTCCAAGGCTCCATCCGCTGGCTGTTCAAGTTGAGCGTTGCCGATGAAGAGGTATTATCTGAAAACCGCGTCTTTGCTGAAGCCACCGCTTATATCTCCAAAAGCTGCATCTATATGAACCTTCTCAGTTCAGCGTTGCCCGACGGCGACAGCGGCTGCCGCTATCTCATAGGTGAGGACAGCTTTACAATCATGAACAAGCAGACCGGCGATGTCATCGCCGTTTCCTCGCCGGTCAGTTGGGACTGGCAGGAGGTCAGCAAGGAGGAATGGAGCGCACTGTTCGCGCTTGAAATCGGCGTGCCTGATATCGATATCTATAAAAATCCTCAGGGGATGAAGCTTTCGAGCAGGTATTACCTGTTTAACATGGACGGTGAATTATGGTTCGGCGACTTCCGCAGTGACAAGGTCGGCATGTGGAGCATCTATTCGTTGGTACCGGAGAGCAGTGCGGGCGCCACATGGGAATACACGCCGGCGCTCAGTTCCCGTGTCCCGGCTTTTCCGTTCCGCTTCAATCTGGAGTACACGCGCATCGAAGCAGAATGTACCGGCGGTCATCTTATCGGCTTTGACGATCACGACGGTAGGGGATATCCGCAGGGCAAAACGCTCACTGTCCCGGCAGGCAGCGTGCTCTATTGGTCGCCGACGGCGGCGGATACCGATCCGGCCATTGCGATGGCCTCTCGAATCAGCTTCACTGTTTACAACGGCGACGAAGCTGTCTGTGCGGGCGCTGTATCCATATCCAAAACGAGCGGCACGGGCTCTGCCGCAGCCATCTACAACGCGGTGCTGGTCAAGGGCGACGGCCTGGTGCTGATCCAGGCTCCTGATGCCGACGGAGCGCTGATTCAGGCGTTGGGAACGTACTCGGACTCCGCACAGCCCGAAACGTCGTCTTCCCCTGCGCCGTCTGAGTATGTGGAGTCTACTTTAGAGAATTTTCATATAGCCCTTGCAACAGATGAGCTTTTGAACAAATATAATTCATTTCATGAATACAACAATGATGAGGACGGTACAAGGTTCATAATCTGGACTGATACAGAAATAGCCAAGTACAGTTGTGAACTGAATATTAGTATGGGCATTTTTAATTCTCCGACTGTAACAAACGGCAGTATCATCTAGGTCCCCTTGGATATCGTTCATACGGAGTACCAGCAGGTAGAGTTGCCGCTTCCGGGAATCAGTCAAACCATCAATGAGAACCTGATTCAGGGTGCAGAGCAGTTGGCTGCCGGGCCGCTTACGTCGGCGACAATTCTGCTCTTGCGAACATTATTTATCTGCTAAATTTCCCAGCCGATGTTGAGTATGATCATATTGAGCTTCAGACGGTTTCCGAACTCTATGGCGTTGAGGTGGATTTCAACGTAACGCCGGAGGTCAAAGCCGCTTATAATGCGGCGGAACCGGATAATATCGATTCTTTCAGGGTTGATGCCTGTATCATGCTGCCACTGATAAAAAACCCCGATAAAATTGTGCTCTGTTTTGACGACGGTACGGAAAATCCCATCGGTCTTGTATTCACCCGGGAATGGGCCGAAAGCGTCGCTGGTGCGGATTTGTGGGAGGAAAGCAGTTCTGCCGAAACTCTGGACAGTCTGATCGCGCGGGCTAACGAGCATGTGGAGAATGCCTATGCTTCCGCAGAAGATATTAACGATGAAGGGCTGCCCGCGGGAACCTTTGCGCCTACCAATGAATGGACCCGGATATAAAGACGGTGCCACCGACACCTTTGACGTTTACACGGAAGAGGGCGGAACCCATATCATGAGCCTGCCCTGGTTGTTATTTGACGACGTTCCCGCGAGTGACCGCACCAGCTCAAATTGGGAGTGCGGCCGGATGAACGTCGATGTCTACTGCGGCACTATCGAAGACTTCACCTGGGCGGTAGTCTGTACCGGTCCCTCTCTGGGAACGGGAAACGCCAACGTCTGCACCTCCGTGGATGGCGGAAAAACGTGGGAGCCTATAGAAAACACTATGCCGGATGAGTACCCGGCAGACAGCTATCGTTTTACGCCGCTGGTTCCGCAGCTTGACGGATCAGAGGGCGTCTATCCAATCGTTGCATACAAATGGCGTGACGACGGAAACTATGACCAGGAGACGATATACATGTATTCTCATGACTGGGGATTAGTCTGGACTTTCAAATAAAATACTATTGCTTGCCTTGTTTTTATAAGAAACCCCGGTAAAAAATACACTTTCTTAAAAAAGCCGTCACGATGTGGCGGCTTTCTCTTCGCCGGAATACGCTTTGGCAACGTTTGATACTAACCGACAAAGCAGTTATAGTATATACATATATTTACAGAATGTCAGTGATTTTATAACAGCGAAAACCAATTGTGCTGCATCACCATGCTTCCAGCACCATTAAATCATTAAGCTGGCCGACACGATAACAATTAACAAGTAACGTGATAAGGGGGGAGTTTTATGCAGAACATAGATAAATGGTTTGATGATCTGTATTTAGAAAATGCTCCCCGCATGGTAAAGATGGCAACTTACCTGTTGAGAGACAAGAGAATTGCTGAAGAGCTTGTGGACGAAGCGTTTCTAATACTCTTAAGTAAGTGGCCTGATCTGGAGCATCACCCAAATTTGCCGGGGTGGCTGAGCCAGACGCTTAAGAATCTCATCTCCGATGAGCTAAAGTCCGCAAGACATAGGCTGGAGTTACCGATAGAAACAGACATGGACATACCAGTGACCGATACATATAAGCTACAATTTTCCGATCTTCTTCCGCCGGAATTGAGTCATAAAGAACGTGAGATTCTGAAGCTTTTTTACGAAAAACAGTTTTCCTATGAGCAGATCGCGGCGCAACTGAATATCTCCGTGCTCAATTGCAGGACAAGACTGTTTCGTGCAAAAGCACATTATAAAGAGCTTATAAGCGCCGAAAAATATTCTTTATAATTTTTTGAATTTTTGTAATGAAATGAAGTTCTCAATAAATATAGGGATGAGGAGGTGTATGGATGTCTGAGAATCGGTATTTCCGCCATAGCGGCGGGCAGAGCGGGAAGGCTTCTCAAATATATAAGCATCTGAGCAGCATGGATCCGGATGAGCTGATAGATGAATTGGCGGATAAGTGGGATGCCATGGATGATAAAGATTTCGATCCTGAATTAATCGACGCATATTTGGAGAAATTGGACAAAACAGGACCCTTGGCATCCGATTTTAACGCTGAGAATTCTCTTGCGGCTTTCCAGGAAAAACACTCTCTTCTGCTTGAGCAGATGGAGCCCGCCTTGAAACCCTCGGACACAATACCCCGGCAAAGGCTGCATAGTCGATTTCGGGCAGCGCGCCTGATTGCCACTGTCGTTGTTGTGACATTGGCTTGCATGGTTACTGCCCAAGCCCTCGGTTACAATGTATTCGAAGTCATAGCACGATGGACGGAGGAAACATTCCGTTTCACAACTCCAGCCCAAACGGAGACCGGTGCGGCCCCTTCGGGTGATAAAGAGTATAAAGACCTGAAGGAAGCTTTGGACGCTTTTGGTATAACGGAATCTGTTGCGCCTACTTGGTACCCATCAGAATTTGAAATGAGTGGGATAAAGGTATCTCCCGCTTCCGGCGAAGTCAAATTCCGGGTAACTTATGAAGCTGAAGAAAAATTTATGGCTGTTACAATTCGGCAGTTTGAGTCAGCCAAGGATGCAAGCAGTATAACATACGAGAAAGACGATTCACCTGTAACACCGTATGAGTGTGATGGAATCACGCATTATCTGATGTCAAATAATGGGCAAATGAGGGCTGCGTGGACCAATCAGAATATGACGTGTTCAATTTCCGGTGATCTGTCCGAGGACGAACTTAAGCAAATGATAAACTCTATCTACGAAAGGTGATTGATATGCGAAAGAAAATTGGAATAAGAACTTTAGCTGTTTTCATGGTGTTGCTGCTTTCAGGCGGCATGATAGGAAGTGCTTATGCTGCAGTTGGTTCCATTAACGCCAGCTATTATCTGGATGACTACGCCGCCACTGCTGATACCGGTACGAGCGGTGAAGTGGTAATCAGTTTTGATGTAAATGCTACAAGGGTCATGGACTCTGTTGGAGCGAGCTACATAGTGATTCAGGAAAACAACAGCGGTGTTTGGAAAGGTGTGGCGTCTTATTTCGGATCCACTGCCAACGGGATGCTTGCAGCCGATACGGACTCACACATGGGTTCGATAACATATGTAGGAACATTGGGTAAACAATATCGTGCATTAGTAACAGTTTATGCAGGTAATAGCACCGGAAGCGATTCCCGCACAGTTACGACGGACTCTGTGACGGCGGGATAAATTTAATATTGATAGCAGTAATTATGCTCCGCACAACGCGGAGCATAATTTTTTTAATTATTTTCGGATTTTTTGTAATGTTTTGGGGTTCTTGATAAATATATGGGTAGAAGGGTACGAAGCCGACCGATTCCGATATAATTAGAAAGGATGATTCCGATGGGCTATAATGATGGTTAAACGACTATCAAAAAAAAGACAATATACAAAATTGTAAAGGAGTATTAATATGAAAAAGGCAAAAAGAACTGTGTCTATCTTGACAGTTTTCATACTTGCGTTGAGTATCTTAGTTCTTCCGGCATTCGCTATTGATGATGCGCTTACGAATAGCGTTGCTGTTGATAGCGCAGCCACTGATAGTGTGAAAACTTACTGGAATTATGGAACGGTAAACACGCCTGGTACCGCCTTGCGTTCTGCCCTGACATGTACGACGACACCAATATTGGAGGGTTACTACAGCAAGGCGATCGGGTGAAGATCTTGCAGGGAGTAAATGATGATCTTGGGCGTGAATGGTATTACGTAGAGGTATCTACCGGTGATAATGCTGGAAATAAAGGATATGTATTTGCAGCATATATCACTTTGGATTAGCGTTGACGCGGTCGAGTTTATAACTTCTAATTTCTGAGACTAAAAGCATAGTGCAGGGAGTTTTGAAATTCAAAACTCCCTGTACCAATACTTCATTTTCAGTCAGGAGTAAAACATGAAAAAAATAATGGCACTTTGTATTGCAATTTGCGCACTGATATCGCTTTGCGCCTGCTCACATTCTAAAAGCCAAGAAACCGCTTTCCCCATAGAAACTTTGACTCAAACAGCTACAGCGGAGTCTGACGGCGACTGGAGTTTGCAGGAGCAATCACTGCCGCTTCCCGAAAACATAACTACGGCTCAGGGAGAGTGCCTTGTGGGAAACAGAGTGTTTCTTTTTAGTAATGAAGGCAAACCTTCCCTGGGATTTACAGAACTGGGCGGCGGCACGGGAATAATTGAATTGCCTGGAAATTATGAATATATCCACACGATATGTGATGCCGGAGGAAACCTTGCAGTCCTGGCTGGCAGCTTTCCAGATGAATATATCAACGTCGATGGAGAGGATGTTTTTAATGAAAATATTCAGGGAGTATACGACATTCTTGTTTTTGACGAAGCCGGGGAACTGCTGAGTAATACGCCATTGGAAAAACAGTATGATGGCAAGTCATATGTTTTCAGGGGTATGGCATTTGTTGATGGCGAGTATATACTCATGAGTGAATACTATCTTATCCGAGTAGGTTCCGATGGGCAGGAAATGAGCCGAAGCGCGGAAAAACTCAGTGGAATGCTGTATCGGCAAGTGTGCGTATATGACGGACAAGTAATAGCATGTAAGGGAAATCTGCTGAATGTCGGGTCGGAAATAGATGTTCTTGACATTGATACCATGTCCCCGTCGGCTTCTTTCTCTTTCAGCGATATGGACATACGAGGATTCGGAGTAACTGCCGATGGCAAATTGCTTGTTAACAATGCAGTAAGCACTACAGGCTCGGTCAATTCATTTGACCTTTGCACCGGAGAGCTGGAGGAAGTGTTCTCTTGGAGCAAAAAAGCCGATGTTATCAGCCAGGACTACAATATGATTATTGAGTTTGAGGGTGATTACCTGGCTTTGGGCCATGATCAAGATGCCGTTAACATATACAGGCGAGTTACCAGCAGCAAAACGTGTGCCGAGCTCACGTTGGCGCTCATTGGAAACCGCCCGAGTGCTTTTAAATTGGTCAGCAAATTTAATGCCGAGAATAACGGATACCATATAACGGTGGTCAATTACGGCTACAGTGACGGCGATATGGACAATCTTAAGGTCGAAATGGCAACCGGAAAGGGACCGGATATCTACGCTTTCACTGATGCCTATACGCTCAACGAAATAGAAGGCTCCGGGGCTTTTGAGAATTTGCTGCCCTGGTTGGACGCGGATGATGAGTATGGACGGGACACCCTTATTCCCGGGCTGTTTGATGCGCTTAGCGCAACGGGAAAGATGTACCGCATACCATATGACTTCAGTATAGATACCTATGTGGGTCCGGGAAGCATTATAAAAGAGCCCGGCATAACCATGGAAGAACTGAAGAAGCTTGCAAGCGAAAACTTATATCTCCAACCATTTCCTGCTTGGATGACACAGGAAATACTTTTGGCACGCATGAGCATATCGACTATTGGCAGTTATGTTGATTGGGAGACTGGCACATGCCAATTTGACAGCGAAGAATTTATAGCAACTCTGGAGAGCTGCAAAGAGACCACAACAGTAACAGGCAACTCAGACGATGTAAATGAGAAAGGATTGCTGCAATATGAACTTCTTCAAGGACCGTTTCGCGCCAGCCGCCTGAGCAGCGTTTACGGAGAAGACTATGTTTTTGTTGGTTTTCCAAATGACTGCAATAACGGTAGTATGTATTTCATGCAGCTTAACTTTGCAATATCTTCCCAGTGTGAGTACAAGGAAGGGGCATGGCAATTCGTACGATCAGTACTCAATGATGAGAACCAAAAGGATGTACTGTGTTTTCCATCAACAAATTCCGCGTTTGATGAAATGCTGGATGCCGCTGTAAGTGACCGGTATGTTACTTCCGACGGCAACGTATGCGAGCTTTCAGGAGCCGATGCAGCTAAGCTTCGGGAACTGATAGACGGCACGAACACGCTGTCTGGAACAAATGAGACTTTGATAAATATAATCAGGGAAGAGGGGCAGGCCTATTTTGCCGGACAATGCACAGCCGCCGAAGCGGCTAAAAACATACAGAGCCGGGCCAGCATTTATATGGCGGAGAAAAGCGGCTGATATTGGCTTTATTTCTGAACCGAAGACCCTAGATATTGCCAGCAATGTTTTAACAACGAGCTTAGTCGCAATTGTTGAACGAACTTTTTGTCATGGGCATTGGTAAAGCCAATGTGTGAAATCCAATATTCCGTATATTTGTCCTGCAAACGGGAAAGCAATATAGGAGGGGTGATTGAGCATGGTAAACATCACGAATGGGCCTGAAATCCCAATGGGCCTGGGCATTGCCCTGGCAAAGGATATATCTGCCATGAACTATTATGCCGGCCTGCCGCGCGAAAAAAAGCAGCAAATCATTGAAAGGACCCACAGCATCCAATCAAAAGAAGAAATGCAGGCGTTTGTGGCCTCTCTTGTAAAAGGAAGCTGAGGCGTCCGGAAAGGAAAAAGCATGGATCAGCACAACTTATCCAGTCTGCCGATGAACACACTTCGGGACATTCCCGCGCCCAATGCCGAAGCTCAGCAAATCGTGGCTTTAGTTAAGGATGAGGGAAAAGTATCGGGCTATAAGCTGTCCGACGGAAGAATTGTCACACGGGAGGAAGGGGTAAGGCTTGCCAGGCAGGGCGGCATCCGGGGCGTGGGCATTGCCACGAACAAAGGGACCGAATATTTGAAATCCCTCCCGGATGACAGCGAAAGCAACAACCTTGGCAACCTGCCCGTCGTCACCCGGGAATAGCCCGGCCGCAGCGTCATAATAAATAAGCCCGTGAAAGCCGCAAGTCAATTCCTAGGAATTGACTTGATTCATTTTTTGTGTAGAATAGTAAAAACGTTTAAAAACGCAGTTTATTGAAAAGGAGGGGGAATGGCATGCCGGAACAGCAAGATCTCCCCCAACAGGGTCCCCGCGGATATTGAAAATTAGGAGGGATCCATTATAAAAACCATAGACAAGGATGTTCTGGCCGGATATAATTCCGGGATTGAACGCAATAGGCTTCGCACCGACTTAGGGCTTATTGAATTTGAGCGGACAAAAGAATTGCTCCGGGAAACCCTGCCAAAGCCTCCGAAGACCATCTATGATATCGGCGGCGGCTACGGCGAGTATTCCTGGTGGCTTGCGTCTCTTGGATATGAAGTCCATCTGTTTGACCTTTCTGAAACCAATATTGCAATGTCGGGCGAATTGGCAAAGGACTATCCGGGAATTTCCCTGGCGGCACAGGAGGTTTCAGACGCCAGAAGCATACCGCGCCCCAATGAAAGCGCCGACGCGGTTTTGTTTATGGGCCCGATGTATCATATCGTGGATAGGAAAGAGCGGCTGCTGGCGATAAAAGAGTGTTTTCGCCTATTAAAAAATAACGGCGTACTGTTCACTGCGGGCATTACCCCGTATGCAACGCTGTTGTGGGCGACCACCGTGTTCGGAAAAGAAAACCGCCTCCTTGAGGAGACGGCATTTATGGATATGGCAGCCAGGGAAATTCTGGATGGGGAACATATCAAACCGGCGTCCAGCCAATATGGCGGGATAGGCCGTTCGCATTTTCACAGCGCGGAAGAACTGAAAAGTGAATTGTCGGATGGCGGATTTCATTCAACTGTTGTTCACGGCGTTGTGGGCTGCGCATGGCTGGCTCCGAATCTGGATGAGCTTTGGGAAAATCCCGATTCGCGGGAAGCGCTTATGAAAACCGTGAGAATGCTCGATAAAAGGGAAGATATCATAGGGCTTTCCACGCATATCCTGGGGATTTCGCATAAGTAAGCGAATCCGGCCCCGTAACAGGGGCCTGCCGGGATGCCGGGTTTGCCGCCCGGATCACTTTACTCAATGCTTTTTAATGATGAAACCATATCAATTTTTACAATATGCCGGAACATGATCAGGTTGACCAGGGCTGCGAAAAAGAAGGTCAATCCCGCGGAAAATACATAACTCGGCCACAGGAGATCGCGGCTGAACATCAGCATGTCGATTTCCATTGTGGAAATGATATAACGCTGAAGCACAACGCCAAGAACAAGTCCCGCCACGGTGCCTAAAATCGTCAGCACCACATTTTCCCGGTAGATATATGCGGCCAGTTCCCTGTCGAAAAAACCAAGCACCTTTATTGTCGCCAGTTCGCGGCTGCGCTCTTCCAGGTTGATGGAAGTCAGGCTGAACAGGACTACGAACACCAGGGCGGCGGCAGATAAAATGAGCACCAGCACAACGTATTGGAGCGCCCCGACCATTTTTTCCGCGCTGGATTTTAAGTTTGAGGTAAAGGTCACCGCGCTTACTGCGGAATGGGCCAGCAAGCTTGCGGAAAGCGCATCGCAGCTATCTTGCGAGGTATCCCGGAGATGGCACAGCACCTGGTTGGCCGCGGGTTCCGATTCAAAGGCTGACCGATAAAGGGACGGCGACATGAAAATGTAATGATAGAGATAGTTTTCCGTGACGCCGCCGATGGTAACGGCGGCTCCTTTTCCGTCGTCATTCCGGAGGATAATGGTATCGCCCGCAGCCAGACCGAGCATATCGGCCAGCTTTTCCGTAATCAGCACCGTATCATCACTGAGCACAACCGGTTCACCTGTCTGCCGGTCCTGGAGACTGAAATAGGATGAAAACTCCGATGGAGTTTCAGGAACGGTCAGGAACGCGGATTTTATTTGAGATTCCTTCAGAACGTCCACCGGTTCCTGGGTTAGTTTTGTGCTGGAGGAAATGTTCGGATGATCGCTAACGGCCGCGTCCAGTAAAGCCATATCCGCGGCGGAATTGTCCTTCTGCAAATCAATCCGCATGTCATAATGCTGAATCATATCATATTGCTTTGGTACAATTGTGGTGACCGCATCACGCAGGCCAAACCCTGTGAACATCAGGGCTGTACATCCGGCAACGCCGATTATGGTCATGAGCAGACGCTTTTTATATCGGAAAAGATTGCGTATAGCCACCTTTTGCGAAAAATTGAACTTTCGCCAGATAAACGGCACTCTTTCAAGCAAGGTACGCTTGCCGATGTTAGGCGCTGCGGGGCGCATTAGTTCCGCCGGGGCCCCCCGCATGAGGTTTAAGCAGACAAACCAGGCGGGAAGCGCCGCGCATGCCACGGCCAGCACGACGGAAACCACGGCGAGAACCGGAATAAACCGGATCTGAATCGGAGGCAGCGTATATAGCGTGGCATAGGCGTTAAAAATCACGCGCGGGAAAATGTTCAGGCCCGCCGCCAAACCGGCGACGCTCCCGAGAAAGGAAGCGGACACGGCGTAAAGCAGATAGCGCAGGGCAATTTTGCCGTTGCGATATCCCAGGGCTTTCATTGTGCCGATATAAGGGCGGTCGCTGTCTACAAGGCGGGTCATGGACGTCATAGTGACCAGCACCGCCACCAGAAAGAACAGCACGGGGACAACAAGGCTGAGGGCTTCTATCCGCTCCGCATCCTGCTTGTAGCTCAAAAAACCGATATTCGTTTTATGGTCAAGGACATACCATTCCGGCAGCTTAAGCTCTGCCAGCTCCTTTTCCCCGTCCTGGATTTCCTTTTCAGCATCCTCAAGCTCTGTCAGCGCGTCGGTCTGTTCTTCCAAAAATTCGGTTTCGCCTTCCCGATATTCAGCCTCGCCGTCATAAAGCTTTTGCAGCGCGTCATGAAGCTCCTGTTCACCTTCGGCCTTTTCTTTTATCAGGGTTGCTCTGCCGTCCGCCAGCTCTGTTTCCGCGTCAAGCAGCTTGTTTTTAGCATCCAGCAGTTCCTGCTGCCCTTCCTGCCGGGCCTGTTCCAGCTCTGCGCTGCCTTCGTCAAGCTGGCGTTTTGCATCGGCAAGCTCTGTTTCCGCCGAGCCCAGCTGGGCCTCGGCCGAGATAAGTTCCTCGCGCGCCGCCTCCAGCTGCGCGCGGCCGGCGTCCAGGTCCGCCTTTGCCGCGTCGAGCTGCTGCCCGACCTGTTCCAGCGACTGTCCAAGCTGGTATACCGCCCCCTGCGCGGTCGCCGCGGCCACGGGGTCTTCGGGATTCTCCGCATAAGCCGTAAGTACTGCCGAAAGCTCGGGATTGGTTTCCGCCAATTGCGCCGCCATCATACCCACGGTCGCCAGGGCCTCCGGCGTATTACCGGCATCCAGCGCCGCCGCCAGGGCGCCATGCAGCTGTACGCCTTGGGTATATTCGGCGTAGCCCTGCTGATACGCGGCTTCGCCGTTTTCCAGTTCCTTCAGCGCAGTGTAAAATGTGTCCAATCCGCTGTGATAGGAGGCTAAACCCAGGTCAAACTCCCTTTGTCCGTCTTCATATTTGGCATAGCCGTCGGCAAGCTCTTGCTCGGCGTCGGAAATCTTTTGCTCGAATTCGGCGACGCCATCGTCATAATCGCGCCAGCCTTGCTCAAGCTCGGCCTGCCCGTCGTCAAGGGTCTTTTGCGCATCGGCAATTTCTTTGTTGAATGTGTCCAGTCCGTCGTAGTATTTTCGCCAGCCCTCATTCAGATCTGCCCGGGCGTCGTCGAGTTCTTTTTGGGCGTCATCCAACTGCCGATAGCCGTCCGCGACTTCATCTTTGGCGTCATCCAGTTCCTCGCGAGCTTCGCTTCGGATTTCTTCATAGCGCAGGTCTGCCCGATACTCGCCGGTTTCCTCCAGAGCTGCCTTCACCGGCGCGATCAGATCACCATACCCATCGTCAAAACGTGAAATGCGGTTGGGGTTCTGAACGGTCAGGTAGACCTCCGTATATACCGTATAGGCGAAATCGGTGGGGAGGATGAGCAAAAATGCGTCTGTTTTTCCGCTGCCGACGCTGCTGGAGCCGCGTTCGGCGGAGATGTACAGGGGGCTTTCCGCTATGCCCACAATTTGAAACACGTCGGTTTTTATAGCGTCCGAAACAGGATCGGACGTGCCCGACATGATCTGCACGGCATCTCCTATCCGATAGCCGGAAAGCTCGATGAACCGCGGATCAGCAAGGCATTCCCCGCTGCTTTCGGGCATGCGGCCCTCGGTAAGCTTGGGCCGGTTCAGCGCATCCTGATCAGATGTGCCGAGGGAGTGCAGGCGAACCGTCAGATTCTTATCCTGAAGCCGGGAAAGCGCGTCGAAGGAATAAGCGGGCATCACCGAAGCGACGCCCTCCACATTTTTTATCGCCTCCACGTCGTCTTCGTTGAACCCAATACCGGACAGCAGCCTGATATCCATGAAATTGAGCCGGTCAAAATAATCCGCGGCCGTAACCCGCATATCCGGCCCCGACGCCCGAAGTCCCGCGAAGAAAGCCACGCCCAATGCGGAGATTATAAGAATCGCAAAAAAACGGGTCATTGTGGCGCGCACCTGCCGCAAGCCGTCTTTTAAAAAGGCGCTTTTCGTTCGCATGGCTACCACTCTATCCTTTCCACGGGAACGGGCGACGGATTGAGCCGGATATCGCTAACCTTGCCGCTTTTTATATTAATCACACGATCCGCCATGGGGGCGATCGCCTGATTGTGGGTGATCAGGATAACGGTCATTCCTTTTTCGCGGCAGGTTTTCTGAAGCAGCGAGAGGACGACCTTACCGGTGGCATAATCCAATGCGCCGGTCGGCTCGTCACAGAGCAGAAGCTTCGGATTTTTGGCCAGCGCGCGGGCTATCGCCACCCGCTGCTGTTCCCCGCCGGAAAGCTGGGAAGGGAAATTATCCATCCGATCCCGCAAACCGACTTCCGTGAGCATTTCGGCTGCATCCAGGGGGGCTTCGCAAATCTGGGACGCAAGCTCCACATTTTCAAGCGCCGTAAGGTTTGGAATCAGGTTGTAAAATTGAAAAACAAAACCGATATCCCTGCGGCGATAGGCGGTCAGCTGTTTTTCGTTGAATGAGCTGATTTCAGTTGAATCTACAAGGATACTGCCGCCATCGCAGGTATCCATGCCGCCGAGTATGTTGAGCACGGTTGTTTTTCCAGCTCCGCTGGGACCGACCACCACGGCCAATTCGCCTTTTGCTATCTGAAAAGTGATGCCATCCGCCGCCCGCACCATCACCTCTCCCGATTTGTATTGTTTGATCACATTGTCAAGGACAATGAAGCGCTCCGACATAAAAGTACTCTCCTAAATAAAACAAGTGTTGATTTTCGACCACATGCCCATTATAATGAGATGAAATAGAAATTCAATAATCACTCAACGGACATGTGTCCCAAAATCAACAAACGGCATAACTAGTGTCGAATACGAGGGGTGTTTTATGGAGCCTGCTAAATCGGATCGCCGGATACGAAAAACGCAAACGCTTTTTCGGAAAACTCTTACGCGGCTCTTGCTGGAGAAGGATCTCAAAGATATTTCCGTCAGCTCGCTGACACAAATCGCGGATGTCAATCGCGGGACTTTTTATCTGCATTATAAGGATATCTACGATTTGTTCGAACAAATCGAAAGCGAGGCTTTGGCGGATTTTGCACGCATTATTACGGAATACCGGCGCCGGGACGTGATGGCTTGGCAGGATATCATGCTGGATTTGTTTAAATATATCGAAGGAAATGCCGATATTTTTATGGCAATTCTTAAAACCAAGGAATCCACTTTTTTGTCAAAAGTCATCGAAATGAACCGGCCGAAAAGCCCGAATGAGTGGCGTCAGATGTTTCCCACCGGAACAGAGAAGTATTACGAATATTATTATGCTTTTTTTACCTCCGGCTGTATCGAGATGGTACGCTCCTGGTTTATTAAGGGAATGCCGGAATCAGCCGAACAAATGGCGGCCTTAGCGGAAAAATTAATGACAAACTGTGTGCGGGATTTACCCTGATCGTGAATTTTTCGCGGTATAATTCAACATGCGCCCCGAAAGAGCTTTTATAAAAGGTAAGCGGCGCCCCGGGGCAAAAGAAAAACCCCGTGTTTTTAATAAACACGAGGCTTGATTAAAGTATCAGTATCTGTACTCTGTACTAAGTACGCGCGGGCGTCCGCAAGCGCAGCTTTTTTGGCAGGTTATATGGCCGTCCAGCCGCCGTCAACGCTCAAAAGCTGACCTGTGGTATAGCTGGAAGCGTCAGACGCGAAATAGACCACCGCGCCGTCAAGCTCGCCTTCCCTGCCCGGCCTTCCCATGGGGCAATAGGTGGCGATTACCTTCAGAAAGTCTTCATTGGTGACCAGTTCGCCAGTCATCTCGCTGGGGAAATACGCAGGGCCGATGGCATTCACGGTGATATTATACTTTGCCCATTCATTCGCCAGGGATTTCGTCAGCATTTCCACGGCGCCTTTAGTGGAGCAGTAGGCGGTGAGCGGCAGCCCCGGCATGGCGACCGTGCTGTGGATGGAGCCGGTATTGATGATCTTGCCGTAATTATTCTCGATCATTACCTTGCCAACCTCACGGGCAACGAAGTAAACGCTGCTCAGGTTCATATCCACCATCGCCCGCCAAAGCTCGTCTGACTGCTCCTCGGCGGGGCCGAACAGGGCGATTCCGGCATTGTTCACCAGGATGTCGATTTTCCCGAAATGGTTCTTAACCTGCGCCACAGCATTTTTTATGTTCTCGTTATTCAGCACGTCACATTTCACAGCGAGACACTGCACACCCAAGCTCTCTATCTCTGCTTTGACAGATTCCAGCTTTTCGACCCTTCGGGCCAGAATGGCCACGTCAGCCCCCTCCCGGGCAAGGGCCAGCGCAAACTGCCTTCCAAGTCCTGAGGAAGCTCCAGTCACGATTGCGGATTTACCGGTTAGATTAAATAAGCCAGACATGTTTATCCATACCTCCCAAAATTTATGATAGTGGTTATGAGCAGGATAACATTATTATAATGATTTGTAAACATACGTTAATTTTTTGTTCTGATCGGGCTTACCGCAGGCCGGCGGGAATCCCCAGAAGCATGTGTTTACCCATGTGAAATGGGATATGGTCAGCTACAGCGCGGACCGCATAAATATGGCCGATGGATTTTTATGGGCGACAAAGGCGAAGCTGCTGGAGAAAGATAACATTGCCGTCCGCATTTCGCGGATTTATCAGCCTCATTTGAGGCGCGGACAATCCTATTAGTCGAAGGGATCGGAATTTTTCCGATCCCTTCGCTTTTCCGTACCACGGCCGCCGACTTTTTGTTGGACGGAAACGTACAACTCCGGCCATGCTGCGGCGTATAGATAGAGGGGAGGTGAAAGCACGGCATGGAAATTATTGAAAAAACTTACGCCTGGGCTTATCCGCTGACCACCAGGCGAATGACGGACGGCATCGTGCTCCACCACGCGGCTGCCTCCGCGGCCGCGCCGGAGCAGATCCATGCGTTCCATCTGGCACAGGGCTGGAACGGCATCGGGTACCACTACTATGTCCGCAAGGACGGCACTGTTTACCGGGGCAGGCCGGAGGCGGCCTCCGGCGCCCATACGGAAAACGAGAACTGGCACACCATCGGGATTTGCTTCGAGGGCAACTTTATGACCGAGATCATGAGCGAAGTCCAGCTTAAAGCCGGGCGGGCGCTGATTGCGGATATAAAAACACGTTATCCCGGCATCGACGTGAAGGGGCACAGAGACTTTAATGCCACCGGCTGCCCAGGCACGAATTTTCCGTTTGAAAGGATGGTTGAAGAAGATATGACAGGCGAAGAAATCTATACCAAACTAAACGAATATCTGCGGGAGCTGCCCTGCCCGGACTGGGCGCGGGCGGAATTGCAGGAGGCCATAAACGCAGGAATCACCGACGGCACCCGGCCCTGTGAGCTGATCCCCCGGTATCAGGCGGCCATCATGGCAAAAAGGGCGAAACAGGGATGAAGAAGTCGAAACTGGAATTTTCTAAAAAAGCCGTTGTGGCCTATTTCGCGGTTCTGACGGGCTTTGCGCTGGCAACGATTATCCTGGCGGCTCTCTCCATCAAGTATAATTACACGGGCGGCTTGGGTTATCTGTCGTATCCCTTCACTGCCCTGTCCGGGGCTGGGGCGGTGATCCTGCCGGCGTATTTCAATAAATCCGCCAGGGAGAATACCGCCGGGGGTATTGTCTATGAGGCGGCCAAAGCAAAAAACTATGAGACCATATAACCGGAGGATTTTTAAATGGCGGATAAGCTGAAAAATCTGTTATCCAGAAAGTTTCTCATTGCCGTTGCCGGCGTTTTATGCGGCATTAGCACAGCGATAGGCGGGGATACCACTAACGGAGCCATACTGATTATTTCCTCCGTGCTGGGCTATCTTGTTGCGGAAGGTTTTGTAGACGCCAAAGCTGTGGCGTCTGCCGCCGCCGCAATCACGGATGTTGCCGAAGCGGTGGGCGGCGGTATTTCTTCAGAGGCGGAGCCGGATGAAGCGGGATCGGATGAGACCGTTTCGGCGGCGCGCAGCGGAGAAGCTTAGATAAAGCGAGCCGGAGGCATCAGCCTCCGGCATTTTTATTTTGGCGGCAAAGGCGGAGAATAAGCCGATTTTTATCTTAAAAAGACTGCGCCGGATCTGCCGCAAAGGCAAAAAAATTCCAGGGTGGTTACCCTGGCGTTTCATCGGCGGTTATCTGTCGCTGTTTGAATAATGTTCATCTCTGAAGATCAAATCATCGATATCTCCGCCCATAGGGCTATAATCCATATAATATATCTCCTTTCTATGTAACTATTTAAGAAGTATACCACCTTCGGCGGGAAATGTCAATCACAAACGGAAAAAACCCGAATCGGATGCCGCGGGCCGGGCCTGGAATTTTTCCGAAGCCGATTTTTGAAGTGCTTGACGGTATAAACGGCGCAGTATATAGTAGGGATTGACAACGGTAAGATTTATAGTACGGAGGGTGTGCCATGCGCTATTCCATAGAAGGCGGATCGCTTCCGGTGGTGATTTGCCAGCTTGAGCCGGGCGAAACAATGATCAGCGAATCGGGTGGCCGTACATGGGCAAGGGGTGACGTAATTACCGAGGCGTCATCGGAGGGCGGCGCAAAAAAGGTGCTGGGCAGGGTGTTCAGCGGGGAGAGCCTTTTCATGAGCCGGTATACTGCCAGAAGTTCGGCGGAAATCGCGTTTGCCTCCTCTTTTCCGGGGCGTATAATAGCCATTGAGCTGGCCCCGGGCCGGAGCATTATCTGCCAGAAGGGCGCGTTTCTGGCCGCCACGGCGGGGGTAAGTTTGTCCATCCACTTCACCGGCAATCTGGGCAGAGGTTTTTTCGGCGGCGAGGGCTTTATCATGCAGCGGCTGGTGGGTGACGGATTAGCTTTCCTTCATGCCGGAGGAACCATTATTAATAAAGAAATTGGAGCTGGTGAAGTCCTCA
>ENA-UOOR01001711-UOOR01001711.1-fermentation-metagenome-genome-assembly--contig:-NODE-1711-length-24829-cov-2.851255_pt1 | contig 24829 bp, 25 predicted proteins | sample MGYA00245780_ERZ724029 | MGnify/ENA primary metagenome ERZ724029 (study PRJEB28704, sample SAMN03018315) | fermentation metagenome | biome: anthropogenic terrestrial biome; feature: soil; material... | reverse complement strand
CGGCGTCAGCATTTTCTCCCGCCTGGTGGAGAGCCGCTTTGTGCTGGGGCGTATGTTCCGCGAGCGGCACGTCATGCTCACCATCGGCATGGTGGCTGCCTTCATGCTCATCAAGTCGGTCAACGACAACTTCCTGCCGCTGCTGTTCACCGAAAAGCTGGGCATACCGGAGGAAAACCTGTCGCTGTTTAACACGCTGCGCACGCTGGTGATGCTGGTGTTTTACTTTGTGCTGGTGCCGAGGCTGGATGTGCGGCTGTTCAAAAAACCGCTGGTGGGCGCCATGGCGCTGCTGATGGTGGTGGACGGCGTGTTCTTCTTCCTGCGGGAGGGGGCCATGGCGCTGATTGTGGCCAACGTGCTGGCCGAGGCGGCGGCGCTGTCCATCCTCACGCCGATGCTGGCCAGCCTCAACATGCAGGTGCTGGACAAGGAGGAGCGCGCGCGCATGTTCGCCTTCTCGCTGATGTTGGCGCTGCTGGTCACCTCGCCCTTTGGCACGGTGGCCGGCTGGCTGTCCAAGGTGGACCGGGGGCTGCCCATGCTGCTCAACATGGCGCTGGCGGCGCTGTCCATCGGCCTGGCGCTGCGGCTGGACCATGTGCTGCAGGATAATGACCTGATATAGTCTGCCTTTAATCTGTACGAAATCTGGTGATTTGCGGTGCGCAATGTCATCTTCCTTGGGCTGGTCAGCTTCTTTGCCGACGTGTCCACCGATATGGTCTATCCGCTGGTGCCGCTGTACCGGACGGCACTCATGCCTCACTTTTTCCTGCAACGCCCGAAAGGAGCAACCCGATGACCCGGTGGCTGATACGCACCTTTGTACGCGACCACGCCAACACCCATGACCCCGCTGTGCGCGTGCGCTACGGGCAGATGGCGGGCGTGGTGGGCATCCTCACCAATTTGCTGCTGGCGGGCGGCAAGCTGCTGGCCGCCTTGCTGTCGGGTTCGGTCTCCATCATGGCGGATGCCGCCAACAACCTGTCGGACACGTCCAGCAGCATCGTAAGCCTGCTGGGCTTCAAGATGGCGGGCAAGCCCGCCGATCAGGAGCATCCCTATGGCCACGCCCGGTACGAGTATCTGGCCGGTCTGGCCGTCTCCGTGCTGATCTTGATTATCGGGGTGGAGCTGTTCCGCTCCAGCCTGGACAAGGTGCTCAACCCCTCGCCGGTCAGCTTTGGCTGGGTCAGCCTGGCGGTGCTGGCGGTATCCATTCTGGTCAAGCGGTGGATGGCGGCCTTCAACCGCACCGTGGGGCGGGAAATCGCCTCCCAGACATTGATTGCCACATCGCAGGACAGCCGCAACGACGTCATTGCCACCTCTGCCGTACTGGTGGCGGCACTGGTCGCCCGCTTCTTTGGCATCAATCTGGATGGATGGATGGGCCTGGCGGTGGCGCTGTTCATCCTGTGGTCGGGCTGGGGGCTGATCCGCGACACCATGGACCCCTTGCTTGGCAAGGCGCCGGACCCGGAACTGGTGCAGAGCATCCGCGAGACCATCATGGGCTACCCCGGCGTGCTGGGCACCCACGATTTGATGATTCACGACTACGGCCCCGGCCGCCGCTTTGCCAGCGTGCATGTGGAGATGGCGGCCGAGGAGGACGTCATGCAAAGCCATGACGTGATTGACAACATCGAGCGCGATTTTTTGCACCGCGACAAGCTGCACATGATTGTGCACCTGGACCCCATCATCACCCGCGACCCGCTGGTCAACGATCTGCGCGGCAGGCTGGCCGAACAGGTGAAGGAGATTCATCCGGAGCTGACCATCCACGACCTGCGCGTGGTCAAGGGCCGCAGCCACACCAACCTGATATTTGACTGCATCAAGCCCCACGATCTGGATATGACAGATGCCCAGCTCAAACGCGCCATCAGCGAGCGCGTGTGCGCCGAGCACCCGGAGTATTACTGTGTGATTACGGTGGATGAAAGCTACGCGGCGGTGCCGAAATAATCAACCCCGCTGTAGGGTAGGATGCCCGAGCAGCAGGTGAAGGCGCATAGTCTGCGCGCTACCGGGGCAACCACGCTCGAAGCCGCTGGGCCACAGGGTGATGCTTATCCGGGCCCCAATGGTCCTCGTCCCTTGTTCGGGCGGGGGCCATTTGCTTATCCGTTTCAGTGGCCATGTCTGCCATCAGCATCCGCCCGGCCGACATAGCCCGCGGTGTTCAGGACACCCAGATTGGCCTGGTTCAACTTATACCCCCGCGAACCTGAACACGATGCCCACCACGGCGGAGATGGCGATGTACAGCGCCGGGTGCAGCTTCCACTTGCTCATCGCGAAAAACAACACGGCGGCCAGCGCGATGCTCTTCCACTCAAACAGCGCCGCGATTTGCCCCACGGCGCGGTAGGCGTTGATGTTGAGCAAGGAAATGGTCAGCACGCTGTAGGCCGCGGCACAGATGAGGCCCACCGAGGCCGGGCGCAGGCCGTAAAACACCTGCTGCACCGTGCGGCTGTGGCTGAATTTCTCCAGAAAGCCCGCCACAATCACCACCATCACCGTCGCCGGGAAGATGATGCCCAGCGTGGCGATGATGGAGCCCGGCACGCCCGCCACGTGGAAGCCCGTGTAGGTGGCCATGTTGATGCCGATGGGGCCGGGGGTGGATTCCGAGATGGCAATCATGTTGGCCAGGTCGGCCAGCGTGTACCAGCCGGTTTTCTCGCTCAGCCGCTGCAGGAAGGGCAGCGTGGCCAGCCCGCCGCCAATGGCGAAGATGCCGATTTGGAAAAATTCCCAGAACAAGCGAAGATAAATCATGCCTTCTCAACCCTCCTTGACCGGCGGTACAGCAGGCCCATCAGGCCGGCCGCCACCACATAGAGGATGGGGTTGATGTCCGTCAGCACGCTCAGCAGGAAGATGGCGATGAACAGCACAAAGCTGAACCAGTCGATTACGGAACCGCGGAATAGCTTCATGATGGAGCGCAGAATCAGCACAAACACGCAGGCGCGGATGCCGGCAAAGGCGTTCTGTACCAGCGGCAGGTGCACAAAGTTGCTGATGAAGGCGGCGATGACCATGATGATAACCAGCGAGGGAAAGGCCACCCCCAGCGCGGCCAGCACGCCGCCCCAGCGCCCCTTTACCTTGTTGCCGATGAAGATGGCGGTGTTGATGCCAATCATGCCCGGCAATACCTGGCTGATGGAGTAGAAGTCCAGCACCTCCCGCTCCTCCACCCAGCCGCGGCCCTCCACCACCTCGCGCTGTAAAATGGGCAGCATGGAGTATCCGCCGCCAAAGGTGAACGCGCCGACGCGTGCGAAGGTGAGAAAAATGTCCAGGTATTTGTTCATGCCCTGCTTCCTTCCGTAGATACTGCTACACAATATAGCCCCGACAGGCGGGCTGGTCAAGCGATGGGGGCGGGGCAGCTGTTACTGCGGCTTGCGCCAGAAGGAGGCACAGTCCTTCTTATCCTGGATGTTGTAGGCGATGATGTCCCTCAACAGGGCGTAATCGATGGGTTTGTTCCAGGGCATCTGCAGTAGCATTTTGGTGCGCTTGAACCCGGCCTGCTTGATGCGTTCATCAAAGTGATCCAGCGCCACGGTCTCCGGGGCCACGGCCAGGTGCTGGCGGGCCACGCTGAAGGCGATGATGAAGGTGCCGTGGTCGGTGAACATGGGCTGGTTCCAGCCGATGCGCCGGTCCAGGGTGGGAAACTCCTGCCCCACCCAGTGCAGCACCTCGCGGGTGCGGGCTTGCTGCTCCAGGTCCGGGATGGTGAGGAGAAAGGCTTCGAAGGTATCCATAGGGGAACGCTCCTTTGTGTTGAATCAATTCGCCATCAATATACCCGGCCCATGCCCGCTCACACAAAACGTAATCTGAATTGCGCATGTACGCCATTCGCGGACGGCGAAAATCTGCAAATTATTCTTAATTAAAGTTTTCGAGGGGATGCGCGAAGGGGAACGCTTTTTCAAAAGCGTTCCCCTTCGCAACCCCGTCCCGCCCTTACGCCGGCAGCTGAATGCCTGCCTCCTGGGCGGCCTCCTGCAACTTGTCCAGAGCCTCCACGATTTCGTCGCGGTGGTGGTCGGCAATCACGCAGAAGCGCAGGCGCGCCTTGCCGCGGGGCACGGCGGGGTATACCGCCGGGGGCACAAACACGCCCTTGTGGCGCAGCATGTTGCTCAGCAGGAAGGCGTCCTCGTCCTTGCCTACCATGATGGGGATAATGGCAGTGTGCCCGGCCAAGCAGGTGTTCATGCCGCGCTTGTGGGCCTCGCTGACGAAGGTGTTGATGTTGTCCTCCATGCGCGCCATGATGGTGTGATCCTCCTGCATCAGCCGGATGGCCTCCAGCGTGGCAGCGGCCAGCGGCGGCGAGATGCCCACGGAGAACACGAAGCCCGGCAGGTTGTAGCGCAGGTAGTCGATGATGGCCTGGCTGCCGGCCAGGTAGCCGCCGCAAGTGCCCAGGCCCTTGGACAGGGTGCCCATCTTGATGTCGATGTCGCCCGGTGCCAGGTTAAAGTACTCGTCCACGCCGCCGCCGGTCTTGCCGATGACGCAGGTGGAGTGGGCCTCGTCCACCATCAGGAAGCAGCCGTATTTTTTCTTCAGCTTGATAAACTCCGGCACCGGCGCGATGTCGCCGTCCATGGAGTAGGCACCCTCGATGATGATGAGCACCTTGGCAAACTTGTCGCGCTGGGTCTTGAGGATGCTGTCCAGCGCCTCATAATCGTTGTGGGGGAAGGGCTTGACCGTGGCTTCGCTCAGGCGGCAGCCCTGGTCGATGCTGTTGTGGGCCAGGGCATCGTAGACGATGAGGTCGTCCTTGCCGCAGAAGTTGCCCACAAAGGTCACGTTGGTGGAGTGGCCGCCCACCAGCACCAGCGCGGCTTCGGTGTGCTTCCAGCGGGCCAGCTCGCTCTCCAGCTGCTGATACAGCGTCTTTTCACCGGCCAGCAGGCGGCTGCCGGAGGCCGAAGTGCCGTACTTGTCCACGGCGGCCTTGGCGGCCTCCTGCACCTCTTTGCGGCCGCTCATGCCGGCGTAGTTGTAGGAGCCGAAGTTGAGCACCTTGTGCCCGGCCATCATGCTCGTGTTGGACAGCGCCGAATCATGGGCCACAAAGTAGGGGTTTTCCATCCCGGTGCCCAGCAGGGCCTCGTGTCGGGCGGCGAACTCCCGGTATTCGGGGCTCTGGGTAAAGTCCGCGATGGGGGCCACCTGGCCGGGCTTGCGCTCCTCCTGCTTCCTGTCGCCGGCGCCGGACAGTTTGTCCTCCAGCAGGCGGCTCAGGTCGTTCACGCTGGTGCACTGGCCATACTCCTCCACGGGGATCAGCACGCCGAACAATTCCTCCACCTTGAGGGACAGGCTGAGCACCTGCAGGCTGTCGCCGCCCAGGTCGTTGATGAAGTGGGCGTTGTCATCCAGGCTTTCGGGGGATACCTGCAAAGTTTCCGCATAGACGCGGCGCACCTTCTGACGGATTTCTTCCGAGCCCAGGTCCTCGGGCACGGTCTCCTCGTTGACGATGGGTACGCTCTCCTGGATGGGGCCGGCGCCGGACTTCAGGTCCAGGTCGCGGTAGGCGATTTTCTTGTTTTCGATGATGTCCTTAAGCGCCAGACGCTTGACCTTGATGCCGTTGGCGGTCTGGAATCGCTCGGGCGTGGCCAGCACGCGGGTCACCTTTTTGAGCACGGGCAGGCGGTTATTGAGGGCCGCCACCTGGCGCATCAGGTCGGTCAGGAAGGCGTCATCGCGGTAGCGGTCGCCCACGCTGAGCACCAGCGTGATGTCCTCATAGTTGGGGTTGATGTGGCGGCGGCGCTTGAGGCGGTTGATGCGGCTGACGCCGGTGTTTTTGATGCCCAGCACGCAGTACTGGTCCACGCCGTCAAGCAATCCGAAGCTGTCCTCAATCTCGTCGGGGTATACGTTTTCGCCCGACTCGTTGATGATGACATCCTTGCTGCGGCCCTCCACGTACATGCGCATGCCCTTTTCCAGGCGCACGATGTCCCCGGTCTTATACCAGCCTTCGGCGTCCAGGTCGGGCCCGATAAGCTGGCCGTCCTGCAGGCGGCCCGTGTGCACGGATTTGCCGCGGATGTACATCTCGCCCGAGTTGGAGCGCTTGCCGTCCGACTGCACACGGTATTCGGCGCTGGTCAGCGGCCGGCCGACCGAGCCCGAGGTGCGCGTTTTCAGGTGCATCGAGGTCTCCACCGAGGTGATGGCGGTCTCCGTCATGCCAAAGCCCGAGATGGTGTAGTAGCCCAGCGCCGAGATGGTGCGCATGTGCTCCTCAGGGGTGTGACTGCCGCCCAGAATGACGCAGCGCACGTCCGGGCCGAGTATTTTGGATACCATGTCCTTAAACAGCACGTTGCGGGCAAAATCCATGCCGAACTCCGGGTTCACGCGCTGCAGCGCCAGGCTCAGCCCGCGGGCAAACTTGAATGCGGCCTGCTTTTTGCGGCCTTCGTTGGCAACCTTTTTGTTGAGGGATACCGACAGGCTGTTGGCCAGCAGCGGCACTGCGCACAGGAAGGTGATTTTGAACCGGCGCGACGTGCCCAGGATGGTTTCGGGCGCGCGGTCCTTGATAAAAACGGTTTCAAAGCCGATGAAATTGCTCCACAGCAGGTTGACCATGAAGCCGAAGATGTGGTGGAAGGGCAAAAAGGCCAGGGAGCGCTCGGGCTCGCCGGAGATGATGCGCCGGTTGGCGTTGTACAGCAGCTCGCTGTTGAGCACCTGGTGGCAGATGGCCTCCTCATCGTACACAAAGATGCGGCTGGTGGCCGTGGTGCCGCTGGTGCACAGCGCCACCTGGCTGCCAAAGCGCGGCACAAACCCGGTCTGGGCAGGTGCGGCGAACAGGTCCGCGTGCAGCACCTGCACATAGCTGTCGGGCAGGTCGCGCCTGTTTTTCACAATCAGGGCCGCGGCGCCGGACTGCTCCAGCATGTATTTGGTCATCTCATCCGACAGCGTGACATCCAGCAAAATGGCCTGATACCCTGCCGCCATCAGCCCCCAGAACGTGGGGAACCAGTGCCGGGAGGTCTCCATCTGGATGGCGACATAGCGGCCGCGCCGCTCCTCACCGATGGCCCGGCGCAAGTACGCGCCGTAGTCCATGCTGATATCCTTCATCTGGGCAAAGGTGAGTGACTTTTCCTCGTCGTCCTCCAGCCAGTGGGCGGTCACCAGGTCGCCTTCGCTGACGGTGATGGCGAAGAGGTTGGCCATGGTCATATCCCTGCGCAGCAGCTCGCTGCGGGCGGAAATATCAATGCGTGGCAATGGAAATCCTCCTTAGAGCGCAAAGGTAGACAGGGGTTAGTAGGTAGGAGTTAGCCGTTAGGGGTTATGGGAGCGGTTCATCGGCAAATTGCCTTTGATAGTATGGTCGGAGTTGGGGGACGATACGGTTCGCGGGAACCCCTAACTCCTCACCCCTCACCGCCTACCGCTTGTTTACCTTGTAATACGCGCCCAGCAGCCAGGTAAACAGGCCGGTGGGCAGCAGGTCGTGCAGCATGACAGCCATGTGCTGGCTGGGATTGGCGATACGCAGGCGGGCGGGCATATGCTTGCGGGCAAGGGCGCGGGCTACCTTCTGGCCTAACCGCGCCGGGTCGCTGCCGGTGGCCTCGTCCCGGGCGATGATGGCTGCCGCCCGGTCGCGGGCAGGTTGGTAGCATTCGCTGCACCACGCGCCGCGGCTGCGGTATTTCTCCTGCCCGCCGCGGTGGTCGCCCGGCTCCACCAGCATCACCTGGATGCCGTGAGGTCGCACCTCCATCATCAGCGCCTCGCTGTAGCCCTCCACCGCGTGCTTGCTGGCGGTATACGCCCCTTGGAAGGGGGTGGCCAGCAGGCCGTTGACGGAGGAAAAGTTGACGATGCGGCCGTGTCCCCGCTGCTTCATCAGCGGCAGCGCCGCGCGCACCATGCGCGTCATGCCCAGGAAGTTGACGTCCATCACCCGCTGCAATTCCTGGTCGGCGTAATCCTCACAGGCGCCAATCATCAGGATGCCCGCGGCGTTCACCAGCGCGTCCGGCGTGCCATGGCGTGCTGTGGCCTCGCGCACGAAGGCGGCGATGCTGGCCTCATCCGTCACATCAAGCGGCAGATGCAACAGGCCGGGCCGCTCGGCAAGCGCCAGGCTGCGCGCGCCGCCCACCACCTGCCATCCCGAGGCTGTCAGGGCTTCGGCTGTGTGCAGACCCAGACCGCTTGACGCGCCCGTGACCCATGCCACCGCCATAGAAGACCTCCCTTCCTCGATGCAAAACGCATGTTTTGCATCGGCCAGCAGTTTTCGCTATGCCTTTGGCATGGCCGCGAAAACTGAGGGGTAGGCATGCCGCTCACTGTGGGGCAAGCGCCTGTTCGCGGCATGCCCCCGTTCCCGGCGTGCACGCCGCCGTGAACGATTGTGCCCGGAGGGGAGGGCCCCTCCGAGGCCGCCCCCAACTGCGCCCGTCATGCGCGCGTTTTGCGCGATTGACCCGCCTCCTCCCCCAGAATACCGAACAGTCTATCCCAATTTGTTCAATTTAGCAACCGGTTTTTGTTTGAAGTTCAAAATAAAATAATCGGCCGGGCGGTGGGCTTCTTCCAATATCAACCCGCTTGTGATTGACGCCGCCCGTGCCCGATGGTACGATGGGCGCAGGAACAGGAGGGATTGCATGGCACGCATAGGTCCGGACGAGCAATGCGGGTGCAACGTCATCCACGAGGATGTGGTGCGCCGGGTAGTGGACGCCATGCCGGGGGAGGGTGTGTTCGCCGACGCGGCCACCTTCTTCAAGGTGATGGGGGACGGCACGCGCTTCAAAATCCTCTGGTCGCTGGACAGGCACGAGATGTGCGTGTGCGACCTGGCCGCGGCTCTTGGGATGAGCAAGTCCGCCGTCAGCCACCAGCTGCGCCGCCTTAGGGAGAATAAGCTGGTCACCGCCCGCCGCGAGGGCAAGATGGTGTTCTACACCATCGCCGATGACCACGTGCACCTGATGCTCAAGGGCTGCATCGACCACGCGACGGAGGAGCTGGATGGCTGACAGCAGCCATTGATTGCGGCATGCCGGTGCTGATCACCAAAGGGCGGGTGCCGATCGGTGATGGTCAGGGAAATGTTTGACCTTCAGGGCCCTGGGGTATATCCTTGTTGAGCTCAATAAAAGAGCATGAACAAGAAAGGAATGAACCCCATGACCAAGAAAATCGGTATTATCGTCGGCAGCCTGCGCAAGGCTTCATTTACCAAGAGCGTTGCCGAGGCGATGCTGTCCCTGCTGCCCGCGGGCTACGAGGGCAAGTTGATCCCCATTGGCCATCTGCCGCTGTTTAACCAGGATTTTGATGACGAGGGCACAACGCCTGAGAGCTACACCGCCTTCCGCAAGGAGATAGAGGGCTACGACGCGTTCATTTTCGCCACGCCGGAGTACAACCGCAGCTACCCCGCCGTCATCAAGAACGCGCTGGACGTGGCCTCCCGCCCCTACGGGCAGAACAAGTGGAACGGCAAGCCTGCCGCCATCGTCAGTGTATCGCCGGGCGCCATCGGCGGCTTTGGCGCCAACCATCACCTGCGCCAGGTGCTCACCTTCCTCAACCTGCAGCCGGTGCAGCAGCCGGAAGCCTATGTGGGCAACGTAACCGCGCTGCTGGACGACCAGGGCAAGGTGAAGAGCGATGATACCCGCGCCTTCCTCAAGACCGTGGTGGGCGCGCTGGTGCGCAAGATGGCCTGAGGTTTATCCTGATAGCAAACCCGGAGATGCCGTGAGGCGGCCTCCGGGTTTTTGTGTGCGGGTGGCAGTGGTCGGTTTTGAGGGGTTCTGCGGCATCCCGAAGGCATAGCAAACACACACGCTTTTAAGCAAGGCACTGCGGAAGGCGGGTTTGTAAAATCCTGTTCGACACCTTGTTGAACTTTGCATTTTGGGGTAACATATAAAACAGATTCGGATGGATTGGAGGCATGAACCATGAACAAGACCCGCAAGGAACTGGGCCTGGGCGCTATCCTGTTTGTGCTTTGGCTGCTGATGAAGATTTTCCCGCGTTCGGGCTTCATGATGACGCTGCTGCTCATCGTGGCGGTGGCGCTGGTGGTCATCGGCCTGTTGCCGGACAACCTCTATCAGGAAATCCACAAGCTCAAGCAGAAATTGCTGCCCAAGAAATAGCATTTGCAGGGAAACAATCAGCTGGGCCGGATATCTGTCCAGCCCGGCTGTCCATATCGATTCATGGTCCGGTTTACTGGCCGGATTCAGGCCGTCATCAAACCCTTGGTTTGTTGACGCGAAGGAACGGTAGGCCATCCGCCTCTCACTTCATTCCCGGGCGGCGGATGGCAAGGAAACCATTGCTCCGCAATGCCTTCCGCCCCACCGCGCATGTCGCTGGGGCGGATTTCCATCAGAGGGCTCCGCCCTCCGATACCTCCCCGATTTTACTCCTTTGACAGTCTAGATCCGGCTTACTGGCCGGACTTGTCCTTTTTGCCCTTCTTGGGCGCGTCGGCGGATTTCTTGTCGGCGCTCTTTTTCTTCTTGTCGGCCTTGGCCGTTGTTTCCGCGGGCTGGCTGCGGGGGAAGGTGACGATGATGGTGGTGCCCAGACCGGGCTCGCTGTCCACGGTGAGGGTGGCACGGTGGTACTCGGCGCTGTGCTTGACGATGGACAGGCCCAGGCCTGTGCCGCCTGTCTCCTTGGAGCGGCTCTTGTCGGTGCGGTAAAAGCGCTCAAAGATTTTATCCTGCTGGCCGCGCTCGATGCCGATGCCGTTATCCTGCACCACCAGGTCGATGCCCTCGCGCCCCTGGCGGATGGTCACATCCACGTGCCCGCCGATGCGGTTGTACTTGATGGCGTTGTCCACCAGGTTGAACATCAGCTCGCTGAGCAGCGTAGGGTCGCCCATGATGCTCAGCTTCTCGCCCAGCAGGTTGAGGCGCACATCCTTTTTGTCGGCCATGGGCTGAAGCGATGACAGGGCTTCGCGGGCGGTATCCCACAGGCTGACGCGCTTGTAGAGGCCGCCTGGGTAGCCCTCGTCCAGCTGGGACAGGCGCAGGATATCCTCCACCAGGGCCAGCAGGCGCTTGCTCTCACTGGAGATGCGGGCGTAGAACTCCTTCTCGTCGCCGGGCTTGACCATGCCGCTTTGCAGCATCTCGGAGTAGCCGCAGATGGTGGTCAGCGGCGTGCGCAGCTCGTGGGATACATTGGCGGTGAAGCGCTTGCGCATGTTTTCGCCCTCGATGCGCTCGGTCACATCGCCCAGCAGCAGCACGGCGCCTTCGCTGCCCTCCACCACGCTGGCGTTGAGGGCGTAGATTTTGAGGTCCCACGGCATGGTGACCGAGGCCTCGCCGGTGCTGTCCATCTGCTGCAGCAATTGCAATATTTCGGGCTTTCGGCTGATTTCGGGCAGCGTTTTGCCCAGGGCGTCATGGGGGTCCACCTCCAGCATGGCGGCGGCGCTGCGGTTGATGGTTAGTATCCGTCGCCTTGCGTCCAGCACCATGAAGCCCTCGGACATGCTGTCGATCAGTTTGTCCATCTCCTGCTGCTTTTGTGCCAGGGCGTCCAATTGCTCCCGCCCGCGCTGGTTTTGCTGGCTGATGCGCGTCAGCAGGGGGGACAGCTCTTCAAAGGTGTCCACCTCCTCGGGCGTGTCCAGGTTGATGCGGGCGATGGCGCGGCTCAGGTCGCCCGTCAGCAGGCGGGCGATGACCAGCGCGCCAATCAGGCACACGGCCAGACACACGCCCAGCCATGGCAGCATGTCGCTGAACAGCAGGTGCGTCACCTGCACGGGGGCGGCCAGGCGCAGCACGCTGCCGTCCTCCAGCCGCAGGGCGTAGTACATCATATCCTGCCCCAAAGTGCTGGAGTAGCGCACGGCGGTGCCGCGCCCCTGGCTGAGGGCCTGGATGAACTCCGGCCGGTCGGCGTGGTTCTCCATTGCCTGGGCGTCCGCCGGCTGGTCATAGTGCACATGCCCATCCGCCGCAATCCAGGTGACCCGGCTGTCGGTGATCAAGCGGTTGAAAAAGTCCGTGCTGATGCCCTCTTCGGGCGTGCGTGCACGGATGAAGGCCGCCTCCTGCTGCAGGCTGTCGATGACCCTGCGCTGGGCGGATATGGGCAGCACCGCGCCGACCACCAGCGTAAACAGCAGGCCGGTCAGCAGCGATATCATGATGAGGCCGATAAAAATGCGTTTCTTCATGGCGCCAAATCAAGCCTCCTTGCGCTTTGGCGGGGGTTGCGGCGGCCGGTCATGCCTCGGCCTCCAGACGATAGCCCACGCCGCGCACGGTGCCGATGAGGGCGGCATTGCCCTTGAGCTTTTGCCGAAGCGAGCGGATGTGCGCGTCCACCGTGCGGGTGTCGCCGTAGTAGGTGATGTCCCACACCAGGTCCAGCAGTTTTTCGCGGGTGAACACAATCTGCGGGTTTTGCATCAGGCACTTGAGCAGCTCGTATTCCTTGTTGGTCAGGGTGACGGATTCGCCGTCCGACTGCACCAGGTGCCGGTCCAAATCCATGGACAGGGTGCCGATTTCTAGGCGGCGCAGCTCCTCCTGCGGGGTGGCGCGGCGCAGCACGGCCTTCACGCGGCTTAATAGCTCCATCACGCCAAAGGGCTTCACCAGGTAGTCGTCCGCGCCGTTGTCCAGGCTGCGCACCTTGTCCATCTCGCTGCCCTTGGCGGTGAGCATGATGACAGGCACATGCGCGGTGCGCGGGTTGTGGCGCAGCTCCAGCAGCAGGGTTTCGCCGTCCACGCCGGGCAGCATCTGGTCCATCAGCACCAATTCGGGGATTTCCTTCTGCACTGCCTCGCGGAAGGATTGGCCTTCGGCAAAGCCCTCGGCCTCAAAGCCCGATTGCTTGAGCGCGTACAGTACCAAATCGCGGATGGACTGGTCGTCCTCAACCGAATAAATCACAGCTTGTCCCCTTTGTAGGTGCCGGTGACGGCATACTCCACCCATTCGGCGATGTTGCAGGCGTGGTCGCCGATGCGCTCGAGGTATTTGGCAATCATCAATGCGTCCAGCAACTGCATGCCAAACTCGCTGTGTTTTTTCATGGTCTGCAGCAGCTCTTTCTTCACGTCGTTGAACAGCGCGTCCACCACGTCATCCGACTCGATGACCTCGTGGGCCAGGTCCACATCGCGCTTGACAAAGGCGTCCACCGCGCGGTTCACCATGGTGCCGGCAGCCAGGCCCATCTGCTGCAAAAGCTCCGGGTATACATAGCGCTGGCCCTTGACGGGCATGGAGATAATCTCCGCGATGTCGGCCGCCTGGTCGCCAATGCGCTCCATGTCGGTAATCATTTTAAGCGCGCTGCTCACCAGCCGCAAATCCCGGGCCACCGGCTGCTGCATCAGTATCAGGCGCAGGCACAGCGTCTCAATCTCGCGCTCCTTGCGGTCTACCTCCACGTCGGCCGCGATGACCGTGCGCGCGTGCTCCGCGTCGCGGCTGGCCATCAATATGCCCGCTTGCTCGATGGCGTGCTCAATCATGCTGCCCATGCGAATCATTTCTTCGTTGAGCTTGTGCAGCTGTTCATCAAAATGGCTTCTCATCAACCGAACCTCCCCGTGATATAGTTCTCCGTCCGCTTGTCGGTGGGGTTGGAGAACAGGCTGTCGGTGTTCCCCATCTCAATCATCTCACCTAACAGGAAAAAGCTGGTCAAGTCGGAGATACGGGCGGCCTGTTGCATGTTATGCGTTACAATGACAATAGTATACTCATTTTTCATTTCCAGTACAAGGTCTTCAATCTTGCTGGTGGAGATGGGGTCCAGCGCGCTGGTGGGCTCATCCATTAGGATGACGTCCGGCTGTACGGCAAAGCAGCGGGCGATGCACAGCCGCTGCTGCTGGCCGCCGGAGATGGCCATGGCGCTCTTTTTCAGGTTGTCCTTCACCTCATCCCACAGGGCGGCCTTGCGCAGGGAGTGCTCCACAATGGCATCCAGTTTCACCTTGCTGCGCACGCCGTGGGTGCGCGGGCCGTAGGCGATGTTGTCGTAGATGCTCATGGGGAAGGGGTTGGGCTTTTGAAACACCATGCCCACGCGCTTGCGCAGCAGGTTGACCTCGGTCTGCGGGGCATAGATGTCCTCGCCAAACAGTTCAACCTTGCCGGTGATGCGGCAGCCCGGTATTAGGTCGTTCATGCGGTTGAGCGACTTGAGCAGGGTGGACTTGCCGCAGCCCGAGGGGCCGATGAGGGCGGTCACCTGCCGGGCGGGGATATCCATGTGGATATCCTTGAGCGCGTGAAACGAGCCATAGTACAGGTTGACGTCCTGTATATTGAAACAGGTGCCTGCGTCATCCTGTCCGGGCGTGTACACGGCGCGGGAGTTTTGCGCGAAATTCGTCATCGGTCAGCCTTTCTTGGTCAGTCTTTTGGCAATGAAGGAGCTCAGCGCGTTCATCAGCACCACGATGATCAGCAGCACCACCGCCACCGCGAAGGACGCGCCGACCGCGCGGCCCTCCTCCTGAAGTTTGAACAGGTGCACCGCCAGCGTGCGGCCGGAGTCGTTGATGCCGGCGATGCCCGTGCCGGTGCCGGAGGTAAAGATTAGCGCCGCCGTTTCGCCGGAGATGCGGCCGATGGACAGCAGCACCGCGGCCAGAATGCCGGGCATGGCCACCGGCAGCACAATGCGCACGGTGGTGCGCAGCTTGCCAGCACCCAGACCGTAGCTGCCCTCGCGGTAGCTCATGGGCACCGACAGCAGGCTTTCCTCCGTCTGCCGCAGGATCAGGGGAAGCGTCATGGTGCCCAGCGTCAGCGCGCCTGACAGCATGGAGATGCCCATCTTGAGCGTCACCACAAACACCAGCATGCCAAACAGCGCGTAGATGATGGAGGGGATGCCGGCCAAAGTTTCCGCTGTGACGCGGATGATTTTGACCAGCTTGCTGCCCGGCTTGGCATACTCGGCCAGGTAGATGCCGCCGCCCACGCCGAGGGGCACGGAAATCAGCAGCGACAGCGCCGTCATGGTGAGGGTGTTGAGGATGGCTGGCAGCATGGACAGGTTGCGGGAGTTATATTTGAGGGCAAACAGGCTGGCCTTGAAGTGCAGGGTGCCCTGCTCATCCCGGGAGAAGAACTCAGGCAGGCCGTTGACCAATATGTAGGCGATGATGAGCAGCAGCACCCCGATGGTGACAAAGCCCGCTGCCCAGCACAGCGCCTTGAGGAAACGGGAACCCAGGTGCATGCTTGGCCTGGTGGGCACCGTGATGTCCACTGCGGGCGTGGTTGCGCCGGTTTCGCTCATTGCACGACCCTCCTGCGGTTGATGAAGGAAAAGATGAAGTTGATGGCCATGACGATGATGAACAGCACCACGCCGGTGGCGATGAGGCTTTCGCGGTGCACATCGGCGGCGTAGCCCATCTCCAGCAGCACGTTGACCGTCAGCGTGCGCACGCCGGCCAGTATGCCGGTGGGCATGCGCGCCTGGTTGCCGGCCACCATCAGAATGGCCGTGGTTTCGCCGATGGCGCGGCCGATGCCCAGCACAATGCCCGACACAATGCCGGACTTGGCGGCGGGCACGATGGCGCGAAACACGCTGGATTCATGCGTGGCGCCCATGGCCAGGCTGCCCTCGTAATAGGAGTTGGGCACCGCGTTGATGGCGGCCTCAGACGTCTGTATGATGGTGGGCAGAATCATGATGGCCAGCAGGATGGAGGCCACAAACATGCTCAGCCCGTTGCCGCCCAGCATGTTGCGAGTGAAGGGCACCAGCAGCTTGAGGCCGAAGAAGCCATACACCACCGAGGGGATGCCGGCCAGCAGAGCAACGGCGGGCTTCATCACCCGCACCACCCGGCTGGAGGCGAAGCGGGCCATCAGAATGGCGGTCAGCACACCGATGGGGGCGCCGAGCAGCAGCGCGCCAAAGGTGACCAGGAAGGACCCGACGATCATCGGCAGGATGCCATAGATGCCGCGCAGGGGTGCCCATTCGGTGCCGGTGATGAAATCCCACGCCGAATACTTGGCAAAGAAGGGCAGCCCGTTGGCAAACAGGAAATAGCAGATGACGCCGACCGCGAAAATGCAGACGCATGCGGAGGCTAAGAATAGCCCCCGCATGAGTCCTTCGGAAACGTTTTTCCGATGCTGCATGGGATTACTTGTTCAGCGCTTCCCAGGTGGTGACTTCGCCGGTGAACACCTGGCGAACCTGCTCCACCGTGATGTCTTCCACGGGGTTCGCCAGATTGGTGACGATGGCGATACCGTCGGTGCCGATGACGGTGGCCAGGGCGCCCTTTTCGGTCTCGCTGTCCTTGAGGGTGCGGGAGGCCATGCCGATGTCATAGGTGCCATCCAGCGCGCCGGTGACGCCGGCGGAGGAACCGGTGGACTGTACTTCAATCTTCGCTTCGGGGTTCAGCTCCATGTACCCCTCGGCCAGCAGCTCCATGACGGGGGCAACAGAGGTGGATCCGCCCACGGTCAGGCTGCCGGACTTGTTGGCGGCTTCGTAGCTGGGGGTCTGGTCGTTGGCGCTGGAGACGAGGCCGTCTTCGGTCACGATGGCCTGGCCTTCCTTGCTCATCACATAGGCCATGAAGTCCTTGGCCAGTTCGTCGGTCAGCTCGCCGTTGGTGACCACGTTGAAGGGACGGGCAATTTTGTAGGTGCCGTTGAGGATGTTCTCGGTGGAGGCTTCAATGCCTTCAACTTTGAGGGCCTTGACGGTGTCGTTGTGCAGCACCGAGGAGAGCGAGGCGTAGCCGATGGCGGCCTGGTTGTCGGCCACGGTGGTCAATACCAGGTTGGTGCCGTTGGAGATGATGGCTTCGCTGTAGGTGTTGTCTTTTTCTTCGCCGGAATCGTCCTTGGCCAGCACGCCCGTCAGCTCAACAAAGGCACCGCGGGTGCCGCTGCCCTCTTCGCGGGAAACGACGGTGATGACCTGTTTTGCGTCAAAGTCCGCGGCCAGCGCGGTCAGGCCCAGGGCCATGGTGAGAATCAGGAGCAGCGCAGTGAAAGAACGTAATTTCATGATAAATCCTCCTTCATAAATCGCATCTTCGTGATGCAACTCAAAGGTAAATCCTGTGTGTAAAGGACCGGCGGGACATTGTGTAAAATCTATGTAAAATGAGCGGGTCAAGCGCTTTGTGTCTGGGGATTACCTCGGGGTGTATTTTGAATGTGTATCAGGCGGCAAGGGTTCTTTCCCGCCGCGGCGGGGTATGTTATGATAGGCACAGCCAAATGAATCTTTCGCCAATGGAGGGACTTATGAATATTGAGCAATACCGCATCCAGCCCAAGGAGAAGGTGGATTTATCCAAGCGCACCACCCGCAGGCCTGATGACGCCGACAAAAAGGACATCACCGAAAAGCTGATGCCCGAAAACATCCAGAAGATGGCCGACCTGCAGGAGCGCCTGTACGCGGAAAACCGCTACGCTCTGCTCATCTGCCTGCAGGCCATGGATGCCGCCGGCAAGGACGGCGCCATCAAGCATGTGATGACCGGGCTCAACCCCCAGGGCACGCAGGTGGTGGCCTTCAAACAGCCCTCCAGTGAGGAGATGGACCACGATTACCTCTGGCGCATCGGCCGCGCGCTGCCCCGCCGCGGTGAGGTGGGCATTTTCAACCGCAGCCATTATGAGGAGGTCATCGTAGCCAAGGTGCACAACCTGGTGGCCAATCAGCAGCTGCCGCCGGAGCTGGTGGACGCGGACATCTGGCAGGAGCGCTACCGCCAGATCAACGACTTTGAGCGCTATCTGCACGAAAACGGCATCCGCACGGTGAAAATCTACCTGCACCTGTCCAAGGACGAGCAGCGCGACCGCCTGCTGGACCGCATCAACGAGCCGGAGAAAAACTGGAAGTTCTCCTCCGGCGATGTGCGCGAGCGCAAGCATTGGGATGAATATATGAAGGCATACGAGGAAATGATGGAGGAGACCTCCACCAAGGAGGCGCCCTGGTACGCGGTGCCCGCGGACAACAAGTGGTATGCCCGCTATGTCATTTCCGAAATCGTCAGACAGCAGCTCGAGGCCATTGACCCGCAGTTCCCCGAACTGGCGCAGAGCGAGCGGGACGTGCTGGAGGAGTGCCGGGTGCTGCTGGAGAACGGCAATTAACCCAACGTAAAGGCGACCATTTCTAAACCCCGGAAGGCGGCGTATTCCTCCGCCAGGACGCGCACGGCATGGCGCGCACCGGGGACTTCCTGCCAAAGGGCCGCGCGGACAGACAGTCCGCCGGCCTTTTTTGTGGCCGTCCAGGTGCCCACAATGCTGCCCTCATGCAAAATGACGCCGGGGTTGGCCACCGTCTGCCACACCTTACGCTGCAGGGCCTTGTCGGGCAGCAGGACCTCCCGGTCGCGTTGGTCCAGGTAGGGGTCGTGCGGGCCCAGCCATAGCCAGGTACGCTGTGGCGATGGGGGGCCGCTGAGGATCTCCCGGTCCGCGGACAGGATATAGGCCTTTTTGCCGTTCGTTATCACGGACTCCAGCTCATCCCGGATGCTGCCCCACAGGCGCTGGGCCTGCGCGGGGGAACAGCCCAGCCACGCGGCCAGCGCCCTGGGCGTGGTGGGGCCATAGGCGCGCGCAAATTTGCGCACCAGCCGCTGCGCGGCATCCGGACGGGGCACAAGAGGATGTCCCATCCATGTCTTGAAGGAGGTGAAGGTGGGGCTGCCGTCCCGGCGCTCGCCAAACACCACCAGCCCGAGCAGCGCGCAGGGGCGCAGCAAAAAAGAGACGGCCGCCCCGCCCACCGTCTGCCGATCGGGCTGGCCGTACATGGAGGGGCTATTCCACGCCGCGTGGCTGCCTGGCGGCAGCAGCGGCAGCATGCGCTGGGCCAGCAATTGGTCCAGCTCGGCCTTGCTGTGCACGGTGTCGCCATCCAGTGAGGGCATCACCTGCACCAGCAGCTGAAGCAAATCGTCAAAGGGCAGGCCTAGCGCATCCAGCGCCAGGCCGATGCCGTGGGTGTAGAGCCATTCCTCGCCGGGTTGCGGCACCAGCGCGGACAAAAAAACGTCGCCCTCCCCGCTGGGGAAGACGACGGGCGCGCCGCGGAAGCTCCATGCCTGCAGCAAGGCCTTGCCGGGGTGCAGCAGCACGTTCATGTCAGCCACACCAAGGCCATTGACGCGGTTGAACAGCGCGGTTTCCCAGGCGCCGGGCGGCGTGTTTTGCAGGCCGCAGGCACCGGCGGCCTCCAGCGCGTCCGCCTTTGTCTTTCTGGCGTCAAGCCCATGGGCCATGAGGCGATACAGGCGGATGTCCCGGGCGGTCAGCTGCAGCATCTGGGGCGTCCTAATCCATCAGGCGGATGGGCGTGATATGAATGGTCTGCCCGATGCGCAGCAGCAGGGCGATGGCCTCCTCATAGTTCATGTGCGGGCTTTGCAGGCCGAAGATGTACTCGTTGTGCTGGTCGTAATAATCCAAGTACACGCTGCACCAGCTTTCCATTCTGCCCTCCTTGCCCGGCATCTCGTAGAGGATGGCGTTTTCCAGCATGGGGCCGGCGGGCAGGTCGTGGATAATGGCCCGGTCGTGGGCAAAGCGCAGGTCTCGCGCGCCGCTGGCGGCCATGTCGTCGGCAATCAGCCCCAGGTACTCGGGCAGGCGGTCAGCTTCCTCCGTCAGGCTTTGATAGGTGGGGCGCTTGAGCTGGAAGAAGAACTGCCAGCGGTCATCGATGCTTTCCCAGACGCGGCCATCGTACACGCGGTCGGCAGTGCCCTCGGCATCGCCATAGGCCTCCTCCAGCACCATCTCGCCCGGCAGGCTGAAGCTGTAGTGGTACACCAGGTTGTCGTGCCTGCGCATGGGCAGGTGCCCGGCGGTGTTGTCCGTCCAGCTGATGGGCGGGCTGACCTGCGTGGGCTCGCTCGCCAGGGCGGGCAAAGCCGCGGCCAGCAGGCAAATACACAGCGCCAGCGTTGCGATTTTTTTCATGCGGTTCCTCCTTGCAGGGGTCGCGGGCGGCGTGCCCGTGATAGCGAGTAGACAATCAGCCCCACCAGCACCAGGGGGAACAGGGCGGCCAGGGCAAAGCCCCAGTTGAGGCTGCCGCCGGCCAGGTCGCTGACAAAGCCCACCATGGAGGGGCCGACCGAGCAGCCCACATCCCCCGCCAGCGCCAATATACCATACATCACCGTGCCGCCCAGCGGCATGCGCACGGCGGCCAGGCTCAGCGTGCCCGGCCAGAATACCCCCACAGAGAAGCCCACCAGCCCCACCCCCAGCAACGCCAGCACCGGCGTGGGGGACAGCACCAGCATCAGGTAGCCGGTCAGGCACATCAGGCCGCTTATCACCATCACCCGCGGCAGGGAAAACCGCTCGGCATACCGCGCGTGCAGCACCCGGGACAGGCCCATCATGGTGGCGAAAAACGCCGGACCCGCCAAATCGCCCACGGCCTTGGGCACATTGAGCCCGCTTTCGGCAAAGGCGGAGGCCCACTGCGACACGCTTTGCTCGGCAGCGCCGGAGCACACCATCAGCACAAACAAAAACCAGAAGGCGGGCTGCCGCAGGGTGTGGACCGCGCCCCGCATGCCCTGCTGGGCAGGTGGCTGGGTGATGGGCACGCGGGTGAAGTACCACGCGTCCGCCAGCGGCAGCAGTGCCCAGATAACGGCCAGCACGCGCCAATGACCGATGCCAAAGGCCAGGAAGAACGCGGCCGAGGCCAGCACCACAAACACATGCCCCCAGCAGTAGAAGGAGTGCATCAGGCTCATGGCCGCGGCCTTCTTTTCGGTGGGGCTGTGCTCCACAATGGGGCTCACCAGCACCTCGCACAGGCCGCCGCCCACGGCGTACACCGCCACCGCCACCATCAGCCCGGCAAAGGGCGTCATCACGGCGGGCAGCACCGCCAGGCCCAGCAGACCCAGCGCCGCGCACACCTGGCCAAAGACGATGGCCGGGCGATAGCCCACCCGGTCGACCACAAAGGCGGCGACGAAGTCCGTCACCAGCTGCACGAAGAAGTTGAAGCCCACCAACACCGCGATGTCGGACAGGCTGAGGCCAAACTCTCCCTCAAAGGTGATGAGCAGCAGCGGCACAAAGTTGTTGACCACCGCCTGGCTGCCAATGGCCAGGCCACAGGCGTACAGCGTGTGCTTTGCGTCCAGCAGCCCGCGGGTGCGTCTCACGCGGTCAGCTCCGTGCCCGCGCGGCCATGCAGCGCCTCCGCCGCCTTCTCCAGCGAGGTGACGATGGCCCGGCGGCCGGGGCCGCTTTTTACAAACCGCAGCGCCGCCTGCACCTTGGGCAGCATGGAGCCGGGGGCGAAGTGCCCTTCCTTGATGTACTGCTCGGCCTGCGCTACGGTCATGCGTGCCAGGTCTTGCTGGTCGGGCTTGCCGTACCGGATGCTGATGCGTTCCACGGCGGTGAGAATCAGCAGCGTATCAGCGTTCACATCTTCGGCCAGCTTTTCGGCAGCCAGGTCCTTATCGATCACGGCGGCGGTGCCCGACAGGGTGCCGTCTGCCGCCTCCGTTACCGGGATGCCGCCGCCGCCCACGCATACCGGCACAAAGCCGGCATCCGTCAGCGCGCGGATGGCGTTAATCTCCACAATGCGCTTGGGGTCGGGCGAAGCCACCACGCGCCGCCAGCCGCGGCCCGCGTCCTCCTTGAGGGTCCAGCCCTTCTCGCCGGCGATGCGCTGGGCCTCCGCCTCGTCGTAGAAGGGGCCGATGGGCTTGGTGGGGTTTTGAAAGCCGGGGTCCGCACCATCCACCACCACCTGGGTAAGCACCGTGACGGCGGCCTTGTCGATGCCCGCCTCGCGCAGCGCCTCGCCCAAACCCTGCTGCAGATGATAGCCGATGAGGCCCTGGCTCATCGCGCCGCACACGTCAAAGGGCATGGCCGGGGTGATGGCGGTGCTGTGCTCGTTTTGCAGCACAATGCGGCCCACCTGCGGCCCGTTGCCGTGCACCACCAGCAGGCGGCCATCCCTGGCGAGCGGCGCGATGAGCGCGGCGGTTTTCTTGACAACGGCCAGTTGGGCTTCGGCGGTGGCGGGGCCTTTGGCTTCCTGCAGGGCATTCCCGCCCAGGGCGACGACGATGGTTTGCATGCTACACTCCTTATACAGGCATTCGCCTGTTCTTAATCCATTTACTCATATTCCACCTGTACACCGGCGGAAGCCAGCAGGCGCACCGCCTCGGGGAAGGAGAAGCGGGCGCCCCGCATGCGGCAGCTGGGCAAATCCACCTGCCAGCCCGTCGCCCCGCGGAAGTCGGCCTTGGTCAAGTTGCAGTCGGCAAATTCCGCCCGCAGCAAGCTGCACGAATGGAAGCCCGCGCCCGACAGGTCGCACCCGCTGAACAGGCCGTCCACGACCTCGTTGCCGCCAAAGTCAAACCCGGTCAGCGCCATCTGCTGAAAGGTGACATACTTGAGCCGGCAATTCGTCAGGTGCTCCAGCGGGGCCATGAAACGGGAGGCGGGCAGCCAGTCGGCGGCTGTCAGCCCCACCAGGTCGCACTGCTCGAAGGAAAGGCTGCGTATCTGCGTGCGCCGGCTGGTCACGTTGATCACCTTGCAGCCCGTCCACGTGCACGCGGCAATGGCGCAGTCCGTCAGCACGCAGCCGTCAAAGGTGCAGTTGATAAAATGGCAGTCCACAAACCGCAGATGGTCCAGGTGCTCGTCCTCCAGACGGAGGCCTTCAAACGTTTGCCCCTCGTACAGCCGCTCAGCCATGGGCGGTATCCTCCGGCGGTCGGTAGGCCATGATGTGGCGAAAGCGGAAGCCCTTGTACCAGCCGCCCTTTTCCTTCTCCCGGCGCACCTCGTGAAAGCCAACGCTTTCGTAGATGGGCATCACATGCTCGTTGCCGGCCACCACATCCAGCGTATACAAGGGGTATTGGCGGCGCGCCACCCAGTCCACATGCCCTTCACCGGGCTCAAAGGCGCGCGGGCGGCGAAACTCATCGCGCATGACCTGCAGGGCGAAGAACCCGCGCACCGGCCCCAGGCTGCGCATCACAGGCTCCCTAAGCGGCTCCACCGAGTAGCCCCGCTCGTCCCCGCAGCCAACCGCGCCCAGCACCTGACCATCCGGGCCGACGGCGACGGTGAAGCGCTCGGGCTGCACCAGGTAGGCCAGCAGCCCGGCAATCTCCTGCCGGGATTTGCCGATGGCACGGAAGTACTCGTAAAACGCCTCGGCGACCGCCTGCGCGATGCCAGCGCGGTCGCCCTCCTGACCGGGGCGAATCAGAATGTCCGCAGGCTGCGCGCTCATGCCTTGTCACCACCCGGCCGGTAGGCCAGCAGGTAGCGGAAGCTGAATCCCTTGAGGGCGGCTGCCTTTTCGGGCTCGGTGCCCATGCGGGCAAAGCCAAGCCTCTCAAACAAGGCGAGCGCCTTCTCGTTGCCCTCGGTGACATCCAATGTATACAGGCCGTATGCCTTGCTGTCCAGAATATGGCGCAGCATCCTTTTGGCCAGCCCCTGTCCCCGATCGGCCTCGCGCACGGACACAAATTCCAGGTGTGCCTGCCCCGGCTGGAACGCCTTGGGGCGGGTCACCATCTCGCGCAGGGCGGCGGCGGCCAGGTTGCCCTTGATGAAGCCCATGGCCTCGCGCAGCACCTGGGGCTGCACGGAAATGGCATAGCCCTCCGCGTCAGACAGCCCCACGGTACCCGCCACCCGGCCTGTATCCTGCGCCACCGCCACGGTAAAGCGCTCCGGGTGCAGCATGGGGGCCAGCCCGCGGGCCACGCCCTTTCTGTCCTGGGTGAGGGATTTGAACATATGGTAGTATGCCTCCGCCATGACATCGGCGATGCCCTGGCGGTCAGCCTCTGTACCGGTTCTGATGAGGTAAGGCATGGTGTTCCTTTCGTGCCCGCCTATAGACGGATGGTATAGATGCGGCTCATCTCGCCCCACACGTCCGGGCGGCTTTCTACATAGGTGAAGCCATGGCGCTCGTATAGCCCCACATGGTCGGTGGCCAGGTACACCTGCCGATATCCCTGCCTGCCGGCCTCCGCCAGCGCGTGGCGCAGCAGCATCCCGGCGCAGCCCTGTCCCCGCCATTGGGGCACAGTATACAGGAAACCAAGCCAGGGGAACAGGCTTTCATCCGCGATGCAATCCCTTTGTGTCAGGGTGATAAAGCCCACCGGCTCTTCCCCGGCCATCAGGAAGTACAGATGCCCCTCCGGCCCCAGCACATCCTCAAAGCGGTTTTCCACAAGCAACGCATGCAAAAACCCGGCTGCCCGCCACTCACAGCTTGATAAAAAGGCAAGCATCCGCTGTTGCTGCGGATGACTGTGCCACGCCTGGATATGAAACGCGCTGTCGCTATGTTTTCTTTGTGTATGTTGGTTTGGCATCGCGGGAGAACGCTCCGATAATTGTTATGGGTTGATGCTGACCTTGTCCAGGTACGGGCTGGTGTACGCTTTGAGCAGCGAGCCGTAGGTCACCCCAAAGGCCACCACGCTGCCCACCTCATAGCCCGAGGCCGCGGTCAAATCCACAATCAAGTGATCGCTGGAGGCACCCAGCACCGTGATGCGCGTATCCCGCGGAATCAGCCCCTCGGCATCAATATCCTGCCGGCCAATCAGCGCGATGCCCCGGCGCATAGGCCCCAGGTCCGGGAAGGACACGCGCTCGCCAAAGGCGTTGGGGCCGGGGGGGCCGATGGGCTGGGAGGGCTT
>ENA-UOOR01001710-UOOR01001710.1-fermentation-metagenome-genome-assembly--contig:-NODE-1710-length-24835-cov-2.671348_pt1 | contig 24835 bp, 19 predicted proteins | sample MGYA00245780_ERZ724029 | MGnify/ENA primary metagenome ERZ724029 (study PRJEB28704, sample SAMN03018315) | fermentation metagenome | biome: anthropogenic terrestrial biome; feature: soil; material... | reverse complement strand
AATGGAAGGCCGTTTCCGTGGGAATACTGTTTTCACAACCTACCAAGTACCGATTAAGGATGAAAACAACATTATTACACATTATGAGCTTTCATACTATAATCCATCAAAGCCGGACGATTTACCATCAGCTACAACATTTTCACCAGCTGTTGTGGATTATGTTGAGAAAAATGGTCTTGCTAGTAGTGTTGTGGAAGTAACAAAAGGTCAATGGCGATTAGTCGGATTAAGTGATGAATTATTAGGTAGTTATGGGGAACATATTAATGCACCAAATTCACCAATAACATTCAATCCATTCTATTATTCTGGTTATATTTCTATTTGGAATACTTTATATAATACAGACCCATCAGAACCCCTACTTGTTGATTTTTTGTATAAAGATATTCAAGGAAACCTAACATCTAACCAAATTTTAACATTCTATAATTTATTGTATGTTTCTAAAGAAGCTATGCAAAAAGATATACCAGTCCTATATCCTGATGGATCACCAGTACTTCAAGGTGGATTCCAAGCGAGGGATGAAAAAGGAAACTTTATGTATGATGAAGATGGAAAACCAGTCCAACAATTATATACTCTAGAGCAAGTAGCTGTAGATAATCGTATTTATGGTGTCGAATCTATGTCGGTATTACCAAAGTTTCGAGTTGGTATTCAGTTAGTTTTAACTGAAAATGGTTTAGAGGCGTCAATTATCGGTGATTCATTGCGTGATAGTAGTGCTGCTGCCGAAGATATAACATACGATCATGGCCTTATATTAAATAAAATTACTGTTCTTCCTCGATTGACTTATACATCATCTAAAGATGGAATGATTGTTATTCCAGATGGTAGTGGAGCGGTCATTGATTTTAAGAATTGGCAAAATAAAATTGGTTACCCGGATTATGGAAAACAAATATATGGACGTAACTTAGCATTTACTTTGAGGTCTCAGCCTGAAGATGTACAAGATATAATGTTTGGAATGTACGGAATAATGGACTTTGAGAAAGATAAAGGAATTATGGCGGTTGTAGAAAAAGGAGCAGCACAAACTCAAATCTTCGCTAATTCTGCGAAGTCAATTGATGGAACAAATTCTGCTTATTTTGTAGCCAAAGTTCGCCAAGACGAATCAGTAAGAACTGGAAGCGGATGGTATGTAAACCATTTTAATAAATGGACGAAAGAATTGAATCGTTCAGATATAGTATATAATTACATATTCTTAGATGAAACAGAAATGGGATATGTGGAACTTGCAAATAAATATCGTGAATATTTAATAGATAAATATAGTATAGTCGAAAAGGATACAACAACTAAAAACTTAGTTGATCTAAACTTCCTTGGAGCATTTGAAAGGTATGATTTACTATTAGGGATTAGATATAAAAAAGACGATAGTCTAACAACTTTCGCTCAAGCGCAAAATATTGTTGAAGAATTAAAAGCAAATAATGTCGATACAATTAGTGCTAGTTATTCTTCATGGACAAAAGATGAGATGGAACCGGATTTCACCAATAAATTCAAAGTTTCTCCAGTATTAGGAGGAACTAAGGGAATGACTGCATTAAATAAATATTTAGTTGATCAAGGAATTGCTTTTTATCCAGAAGTAAATGTTACATCTGCTTATGGATATGATTATAATTTTGGTAATCTAAAATATACAGCCCGCGGAGTTGGAAATGCTCCAGCAATACAATACCCTTTTAACTTAGCAACACTACAAGTTGATAGGCAAAAACCAGCTACTTATTATCTTTCACCGCAATATTATCGTTCACTTATTGAAAAGATGTTGCCGTCATATAATAAATTAGATACTGATGGGGTATATTTATCGGATCTTGGAAATTCAATTATAGGTAACTATAAGAAAGATTCATTAGTATATGCTGATGAAGCTACATTGTATCAAAGAGATGCATTGAATGTATTCACAAGCGATAATAAGAATTTAAAATTATCGGCTCCATTTGATTATGCATTCCAATATGTTAATCTAGCTACAAATGTTCCAGCTGATTCTAGTTTTTATGGTGTGTTCGATTATTCAATACCTTTCTACCAATTGGTTGCAAGTGGATTGTTTGATTATACAATGGACTATGTAAATGGAACAAGTGATAAGAGTGATGATTGGTATTTCATCAAATCATTGGAAACAGGTGCGAATATTCAATTCTTACTTTCATACGAAGATCCAAAAATTCTTTTAGATACAGATTATACAATGTATTATAAAGCATATTACGAAAACTGGAAACAAACAATTATTGATTTAAATAACAGGATTAATGAAGTGGGAATCCATCAAGGTCGATTAGTTAATCATGAAATATTATCAAGCGGATTAGTTAGAGTTACTTATGAAATTCCTGGAAAGGATAACTTAGTTTTATTATTAAATAATACAAGCTTAGCAATTAATGATGGCGGTAATACCATCAAATCTAATGATTACTTAATAGTGGGAGGAGGGGCGTAAATGAAACAATTCTTTATTAATATAAAAGATTCGATTATTAATGTTTATAATAAAGTAACTACAGCGATAAGCAATGGCTGGACAAAACTGAAATCAACAAAAGTAATGCAACAAGTTATTAGAATTGTTACATATATTCCTCGACTTTTAACTGAAACAATCCCACATCGTAAGCGTAAAGTAATTTGGGGAGTTGTATTTTTAATCCCTCTAATGATAGGGTTAATATATTTCTTGCTAATGCCCTTATTCCAATCTCTAGTATATAGTTTTTCATTCGTACAAAACGAAATAGGATTTGGAATTAAAACAACAAATGTTGGCTGGAGTAACTATATATACGTCTTTACAGAAGCGTCAACTACTACTGAAACATTTACAGAATTACTAGTTTCCGCAGTTATTGATATTATTACTGACGTTCCAGTTATTATGATTTTCAGCTTACTAATAGCAGTTGTCTTAAATTCAAAGTTTAAAGGCCGTGCCTTAGTTAGAGCAATATTCTTTATGCCGGTTATCTTTAACTCGCAAGCTATTGATATGGTAATGCATCATGCAAATACGCTAGACCAAACAATTGCTGAATCAACTACTCAATTATTTGCATCAATGTTTAACTTCCAAGACTTTTTAATGGCAGCAAACATTCCTACGGGATTTGTTGGTTTCTTAGGGGGTGCTTCTGATAAAATATATGAAATTATATCATACTCAGGAGTTCAAATATTAATTTTCTTGGCAGCTATACAATCAGTACCAAAGCAATTATATGAAGCGGCTGAAATGGAAGGTGCAACAAAATATGAAATGTTTTGGAAAATTACATGGCCAATGGTTTCACCAATGATGTTGCCAGTTGTCATCTATACAATAGTTGACTCATTCTTAACTTCACCGCTACTGGATATAATCAATAGATTCGATGAACCAACGAAGACTACAAGTGCAGCACTTGGATTACTAAGTGATTATGGAATTGCAGCAGCAATGTCATGGGTATTTGCTCTCTTAGGTTTATTAGTGGTTGGTATATCAGGGCTAATTATTTCAAGGATGGTGTTCTATTATGACGAATAATAACGAAGTTAAAAACCTAACATTCCAAGAAAAATGGCAAGAATTTAAACAGAATTGGTCCGATCCTACGAAGAAAAGAGTTAGAAACCGTAAGTTCGGGACCTTTACTGGAAACTTTTTTAGAACATTTATTTTAATAGGTTTATGTTTTATCATCGTTTTGCCATTATTTCAAAAGATCTCTTTTGCATTTCGCTCACCATATTCAATCACTGACCCACAAGTAATGTGGATCCCCGATAAATTTAGTACTGAAATAATTAGGATGGCAGCAGCTTATCTAAACTATAATACGTCTATTGTTAACTCTATAGTTCTTTCGTTTATTACAGCGTTAATTCAAGTTTTTGCTTCTGCAGTTGCGGGATACTCGTTTTCTAGATTGAAGTTTAAGGGAAATAATATAATATTTGGAATTCTAATATTTACATTAGTTGTTCCAAATGAAACACTATATTTATCACGTAAATTTTTCTTTGACTATACGTCTTTCTTTGGAATAGAGTTAATACTTAACACATTCTCTATATATATTATGTCAGCCTTCGGGATGGGAATTAGATCTGCAATATTCATTTATTTATTCAGACAATTTTTCCGCGGTATACCTATAGAATTGGAAGAGTCTGCTGAGATTGACGGTGCCGGTGTTATTCGAACATTCTGGAGTGTTATGTTGCCAAATGCTACTGGGGCTATTACAACTGTTTCTTTATTTGCCTTTGTATGGCAATATAATGACTATCATTGGGCTATTTTATATAGATACCCTCATGAATTATTAACAGTAAAATTAGGTTCAGGAAGCGGAAACTTATCAGCAATATTACAAACATCATTTAAGAGTTTTATCAATGCAATGGGCACAGAAATTGCAAATGACTCAATGTTTTTCGGATTGTTAATTAATACCGCAGCATTATTAATGATGACCCCATTATTAATCGGTTATTTCTTCTTCCAACGTCGATTCGTTGAAAGTATTGAAAGAACTGGTATTACTGGTATGTAAGCTAAAATGTCACAGTAATGTGGCATTTTTTCTTGTTTATGATTGAAAATTATTGTATAATGTTTATATAGTGAGGTAGTTATGGATATAAACAAATTAACTCTTGATGAGAAGATTGGCCAGATGCTGGCCTTTGCTTTTCATGGTACTGAATATAATGAACAACTAAGAATTCTAATTGAAGAATTTAAAATCGGAAATATAATTCATTTTGCGAGAAACATAATTAATGTAGAACAAGTGAAAAAATTAAATAGTGATATCCAAAACCATGCAACTATCCCAATGTTTATTAGTTTAGATCATGAAGGCGGTATGGTCCGTAGGGTGATGGATAGTATTACATATTTACCAGGGGCGATGGCCCTTTGTGCAACTAAGGAAAACATTGAAGAAATTACTTATCTTGCAAACCTTGATTTAAAGAAATGCGGTTTCAATGTTAACCATGCTCCCGTAGCTGATGTAAATAATAATCCTAAAAACCCTGTAATTAATTCACGAAGCTATAGTGATGATCCTGTCATAGTAGGAAGACTTATTAAAGAGTCAATAAGAGGTATGGATCGAGCGAACATGCTTCCAACATTAAAACATTTTCCGGGCCATGGCGACACGAACGTAGATAGTCATTTAGGTCTTCCAGTCGTCGAAAAAACGATTAAAGGCTTAAATACAATGGAATTAGCGCCTTTTAAAGATGCGATTGCAGCTGGAGTTGACGGAATCATGGTTGCACATATTCTTTATACGCAATTAGATGATACTTACCCATCATCATTGTCATATAATATTATTACAAAGCTATTAAAAGAAGAATTAGGATATAAAGGTATAATTACAACTGATATGGAACAAATATTCCATTCCAGAAATTGTTTTACATAGTATCAATGCTGGTAATGATATCATCTTATTTTGTGGGAAAGCAGATATTGAAGAACAAAGAGAAATTGTTCAAGCATTTAAAGATTTGGTAAATCAAGGTAAAATATCGATGGAACGTATAAATGAATCCGTAAATAAGATATTATCGGCAAAAGCAAAATATACAAAAATAAATAATGAGCCAATTGTAAAGAATCATCTAGCAGAAGAATTGGTATATAAATCAATGACTAAGGTAATAGATGAAAACAGATTATTGCCACTAAAAGAAGAAGATAAGGTATTAATATTATTTCCTAAACTAAGAATAGCAAGTTTAGTCGATAATGCAAACCAGGATTTTGTAACGCTAGGGAATGTTTTATCAGGTGATGAAATTATTTATGAAGATAATGTAGATATTAGAAAAAATGTAGTGCAAATTCAACAAAAATATGATAAAATAATAATGGCAACTTATAATGTAGTAGAAGATGATTTTCAAGTCAAATTAGCAAATTTACTTGATAAATCAAAAACGCTTTTTGTTTCCCTCCGATCACCATTTGATTTTGATTTTATTAAAGGTATTAAGACATATATTTGTACATATGACTCAACACCAGAAAGTTTAAAAGCATTATCAATGGCCTTGAAAGGAAAGTTCAATGGCGTGCTACCAATAAAATTATGGAGGAATTAAAATGAAAGTAATAAAAGTAAAAAATTATGAAGAACTAAGTATTGCTGGAAGTGAAATAATTGCAAAATTAGTTAAAGAAAATCCAAAAGCTGTGCTAGGATTAGCTACAGGAAGTAGCCCAATTGGCTTATATCAAAATTTAATCAAAGCATATAATGCTGGTGAGATTAGTTTTAAAGATGTTAAAACATTTAATTTAGATGAATATTGTGATTTACCAAGAGATCATCGTGAAAGTTATTATTCATTTATGAATCGTAATTTATTTGATCATATTGATATTAATAAAGACAATGTAAATATTCCATTAACAGTTGGAAATGATCTTGAAAAATTAGCTGATGATTATAATGTATTATTATCAAAACATGTTATTGATTTACAATTATTAGGAATTGGTGGAAATGGCCATATTGGTTTCAATGAACCAGGGACTTTATTTGATTCAGTTACATCAGTTACAAAACTAACTGATAAAACAAGACAAGATAACAAACGCTTCTTTAATTCAATTGATGAAGTGCCTAAATTTGCAATTACAATGGGAATCAAGAATATTATGCAAGCAAAAGAAATTCTATTAATTGCCAGTGGAGCAAACAAAGCAGATGCTATTTATAAACTAATTAATGGCGAAGTTACAGAGGACTTCCCAGCATCAGTCCTTAAAAACCATCCAAATGTAACAATTATCATTGATGAAGAGGCTGCTAAATTACTGTGATTAAATACAAAGAAGTAGTAGAACTCGAAGATATAAGAATATTATGGAACCAAGAATTTGGTTTTATATATCCGATAACAAAAGCAGTTTTCAAACAGAATATAATTGATTATCAAAACTTAAAAGCATTTGGTGCATATGATGAATCCCAATTAGTTGGGTTCATTATTTGCAAAGATAATATTACGAATATTGAGTCATATAAAAACCTTGGATGGATTTCACTATTCATGGTTGCAAAGCCTTATCGCCGCCAGGGGATAGGTTCTGTTTTATTACACTCTGCAGAAACTTATTTTAAGGATAAATCAGAGATTTTAATTGGTCGCGATGTCTTTAATTTCTTTCCCGGTGTCCCAATCGATTTCAACAATCTATCAGATTCCTGGTTAATTAGAAGAGGTTATATCGATGGAGGATACACCCATGATGTAGTTAATACTCATCTAAAGAAGATGGAATTGCGAAATAATAAATTCCGCTATCAAATATGTACGCTTAAAGAAAAAGATGCCCTTCTTGGATTCATGAAAAATAATTTTCCTGGAAGATGGTATTATGAGGCTTCTGATTACTTTGCAAATGGTGGGAATGGAAATGAATACGCAATATGTTTAGATAATGACAAAGTAATAGCTTTTGCAAGAACGAATGATCGCAGTTTTAAACATATCCATTATAACACAACATGGTATGACCGTTTTAATAATTTAGGCGGAATTGGGCCCCTCGGTGTTGATAAAACATATCGTGGTCAGGACTTAGGGTTTGATATTGTTGCATATGCAAATAATGCCCTATTATCTAGAGGAATTACGGAAATTATTATTGATTGGACGGGTTTATTGGAATTTTATCGCCAGTTTGGATTTGAGGTTTTTAAAAGTTATAAATATTTGTCAAAAAAAGGATAGAAAAGGGCTTGCAAATTGATATTAATTAGTGTATAATTATTATGTAAACATTTTCAATTATTTGAAAAAGTTTTTAAAATTAGGCTTTTAGGGATTGCCCCTTGAGTATACAAACAAACTAACAAATATTTTCGAGGAGGAAAAGAAATGAAGAAATTATTAGCTTTCGTGCTAATGTTAACTTTTGCATTCTTCTTAGTTGGCTGTGGCAAAGACACCAAACCTACAGGTGTTGATGTAACTGGACCAACTACAGTAGGTGTGGGAGGATCTATACAATTGACAGCAACTGTTAAGCCTTCCAGTGCTGAACAAAAAGTTGAATGGGCTTCAGTTGATCCAGCAATTGCTTCTGTAGATGCATCTGGTAAAGTAACTGGGCAAAAAAAAGGTGGAACAGTTATTCGTGCCACTGCTTCAAATGGAGAATATGGTCAAATAAGAATGGAAGTTACTGAGGAGAAAACAGATGTTTATCCTGACTTAGGCGGATATACAATAAAAATTGCGCATTCCGTACCTAGTGAATCTAACCCTTTCCATGAAGATTATAAATCTTCAGATAAAGAAGCAAGGAAAGAAGCTTGGGAAGCAGTTGAAAAATTATATAATGTAAAATTTGAAGTTTCAGTATATGACCCTATGTATGCGTGGGGGCCTCCACGTTGGGATTATATTGTCGATAGAGCAAGTAAAGGTCAATCTGATTTTGATTTTGTTTCAGTTCCAGATGATAGAATTGGTTTCTTTGTAGAATCTAAAGTATTACATGATACAACATCTTGGTATACACAATATGGAGAAGGATTCTTAGCTGATATCTATAAAACTTCTGGTACTTATCAAAACAAACTTTATTCAATTATTGATTGGGAAGCTGGAATTAATAACGTAATGTATTATAATGTAGACTTAGTTGCTGATTTAATTAAAGCAGGAAATTTAACTAAAACCCCTGCAGAAATGTTTAATGAAGGTAACTGGACTTATTCAGCATTTAGAGATTATGCAATTGCTGCTCAAACAGGATTAATATCTAAATTTGGTGCAGATGCTAAAGATGTTTATGCAATATCTGGATATGCAACTTACTATTGGATTGGGATGGTTAACTCAGCTGGTATTGGTTTAGCTAATACTCTTGACAAGACTATTCATTTCAATGATCCAATTGCACAAGCTGCTGCAGCAACTCTTAAAGAAATCGGAGATGCTAAAGCAATACGACCAACACCTACTATTGACGGTCTAATTAACTCTTCAATGGCTAACTCATTCACAAATGGTGTAGGAATCTTTGATTCTGGAGATATGTGGTTTGTTGGTAATAGCGTTAGATGGCCTGCCGATATGTGGAGCAAGGGAAATGCAGAAGGTACTAACTATGGTTATGTGCCATTCCCAAGACCTGATGGAGCAGAATACACAAAAGAAAATCAAAAGATTGGATTAGGTGGAACAGCTACATATGTAATGCCTGTTGGCCGTAATGAAGCATATAAAGGCTTTGGTGATACAAATCCTGAAAATATCTATCGTGCATTTACAGAAACTTTCAAACGAACAAAAGCAATTATGGAAAGTAATGTTGACTATGATAAGAATGTTGAAATTAATTCATTTGCAGATAAGAAAACAGGATCTCAAGATAGTAAAGAAGCATTAGTATATATGACTCAAAATATAGATTCTAAAGCATTCTTTGATCCGATTTCATTACCTACTAACCCTGTGGCTAATATATGGAACCATAAATTTGCTCAGGATTTACATAAATTTGTAGTTGGTGCTGAAGGTGCTCCGGTATCATTTGCGGAAGTAATTTCACCACATTTATATGAATTACAACAAAACCTAACAAAAGGAATCTAAGACTGACTTGTTACAAGTTGGTCTTTTTTTCTTGTTATTTATAGGCGATTGTGATATAATATCATATAATGGAGTAATTTGAATTATGGATATAGAAAAATTAGTTAACAGTAAAGTATATATCTTTTTTGATTGGTTATGGCGACTTTTTGTATTAAATGTTTTTACGGTGATTTCACTTGTTGGAGTTATCACTGCATTTCCGGGAATTGTTGCCTGTTTTCAATCAATAAAAGATTATAAAGAAGGAACAGAAGATGCTGTACATAAGGTTTTCTTCCGCAATTTTAAGCAACTGTTTTTAAAGACAGTCGGAATGGGAATCATCATTATCGTTACGTTTGTAATCTTAGTTTATGCAAAAGTATATTATGCAGAGTTGCTCAAGGAAATGTATTTACCAGAATATGACTATACAGATGCCCAATTGTTGTTGCCAACAATGGGGAACTATGTTGTTTATTTTTGTATATTTTTATTAATTTTAATTGTCAATCAACTACCAATTATCTATTCATATTTTAATTTTAGGTTTTTTGATAATTTTAAATTTGCATTATATATGGCCTTTAAATTTTTATTTCAAGGTATATTGGAACTGATAGCATGGGCTTTATCAGTAGTTGTCTTCTTTTTGGCTACGCCAATTTGGTTTTTCATTGGACTTGCTTTTCCAATGTATGCTACATATTCAATATCTAGACCAACTTATTGGTACCTTGCTAATAGTAAGGATGTCCTCATACATGATAAAAACGAAGAGAAAGAGAGAAAGTAGTTATGAAATTAGGAATCGACAATATCGATAAGCATTTAAATTTATTTGCTGGAAAGAGAGTTGGATTAATTACCAACCCTACAGGTATCGATAGCAATTACCGTTCAACAATTGACATCTTAAGTAAAAAAACAAATTTAGTAGCATTGTTTTCTGCAGAACATGGAGTACGTGGAGACCTACAAGCAGGAGTTAACTTAGGAAATTATACTGATGAGAAGTATGGTATCCCTGTTTACAGTTTATATGGTGAAACAAGAAAGCCCACTAAGTCAATGCTTGATGAACTTGATGTTCTATGCATAGACATTCAAGATGGTGGTTCAAGATTTTATACATATATATATACAATGGCTTATTCAATGATTGCATGTAGCGATCAAAATAAAGAATTCGTTGTATTTGATCGTCCAAACCCAATAAATGGTGTCGATGTTGATGGAAATCTACTTGACATTGAATATCGTTCATTCATTGGTTATTATCCAATCGTTCAAAGACATGGTCTAACAATTGGAGAACTTGCTAATTTCTTTAATAAAGAATTTAATATTAACTGTAAATTAGAAGTTGTTGAAATGGATGGATGGGATCGCCGTAAATATATGGATGATTTGGATATTCCATGGGTTAGCCCTTCTCCAAATTATCCAACCGTAAATACTGGAGTCTGCTATAATGCAACATGTATTTTTGAAGGAACCAATATTTCTGAAGGAAGAGGGACTACTATTCCTTTTGAAGTCGTAGGAGCTCCGTTCATCGATCCATATATATTAGCGGAAAAAATGAATGCTTTAAAACTTCAAGGTGTCGTTTTCCGTCCAACTTATTTTACTCCAAGTTTTTCAAAGCATGAGAAAAACCTATGTGGTGGAGTTCAAGTTCATGTTACAAACCGTAATTTATTTTTACCAGTTCATACAGGATGGGCTCTACTTGACGTAATTCGCCATACTTTCCCAAATGAATTCAAAATCAATCCACCATATAAAGAAGGTGGAAAACATATGTTAGAATTAAACACAGGTTGTGATTATATCATGAAAGATGTTTATAGTTTAGAAGAGCAATTAGCGATTTTAAAGAAAGATGCAAAAACATTTATTCAAAAACGTGCAAGATATTTAATGTATTAGAGGTGACTAAGTGAAGAAATTAAATGAAATGACTTTAAAAGAAAAACTTGGACAATTATTAGTTGTTGGGTTCAGTGGATATGAATATAATGATCATCTCCGCAAATTAGTAGAAGAATATAAAGTTGGAAATGTAATCTTATTTGTGAGAAACATTAAAAACTTAGAACAACTTTCAAAATTAAATAAAGATATACATAATGAAATTATTAAACATACAGGTGTAATGCCATTGATTACAATTGACCAAGAAGGTGGGATTGTAACAAGAATTATGAATGGTGCGACATTCTGCCCTGGTAATATGACTCTAGCTGCAACAAATGTGGAAAACGCTAGTATTATTGGAAAAATCATGGGCGAAGAACTTGCGCATTTAGGAATTAACATGAATTTAGCTCCTGTTCTTGATGTAAATAATAATATCGATAACCCCGTAATAGGTGTTAGATCATACTCAGATGACCCGGAAATAGTCAGTGATTATGGAATCCGTTTTATTAAAGGTCTTCAAGAAAAAGGAATTATTGCAACAGCAAAACATTTTCCAGGACATGGGGATACAAATGTTGACAGCCACTTAGGCCTACCAACTGTTGCTCATAGTAAAGAAAGGCTAGCGCAAGTTGAACTTGTTCCATTTAAAAAAGCAATAGCAGCAGGATTGGATGCAATCATGTCAGCTCATATTGTTTTTAAAGCATATGAAGAAGAAGATATTCCAGGAACAATTTCAAGAAATGTTATTACTAATTTATTACGTGAAGAACTTGGATTTGAAGGACTAATCGTAAGTGACTGTATGGAAATGAAAGCAATTGATGATACATATACAACTCCAGTAGGTGTTGTAAAAGGGATTGCGGCTGGACTTGATTTAGCATTTGTTTCTCACACACTTGAAAAACAAATTAAAGCATTAGAATTATTAGAAGAAGCCGTTAATAATGGCGAAATTTCTATGAAAGAAATCGATCAAAAAGTTGAAAGAATTCTTAAATTTAAAGCAAAAACTGAAAAAATAATTAAAAGAGATTTCATTAATAATGAAAATAACTTAGAATATTTCAATAACAATCAAAACAATCGCGACATTGCGCAAAAAATTGTTGATGATTCACTTACATTAATTAAAGGTGAACCATATAAAGAAAAAGGAAAAACATTATTATTAGCACCAGTTCCATATGCAACAACAATCGCTGAAGATAAACTTGATTCAAGAAATATCTTAGATTCAGTAAAAACAGAAATTCCAGAAATTGATTGTTTGGAATTACCAATGCGAGATGTTGATAAAACGCTTATTGAAAAAGTAAAAGAATATGATAATGTGATTATATGTTCATATAATGCGAATGCCTTAGCAAAACAAAAAGAAATGATTAATTTATTAATTCAAAATGCTAAAAATCATCATATCATTGCTACAAGAAATCCATATGATTATATTGCAATGGATAATGTTCAAAACTTTGTTACGCTCTATGAATATACTCCAAACTCTGTTAGAACTGTTGTAAAATACTTAAAGGGGCAAATAACTCCTAAAGGAAAGTTACCAATTACATTAAAAAAAAACTAATTGTAGGCGCATCTGTTTATGCGGGTCTTAATGATTATTCACTTGAAGAAAATCTAAAGTATTTAAAAATACTAAAGGAAAACAATGTTGAAAAAGTCTTCATGTCAGCTCATATTCCTGAGGCAAATAAAAATGGCATTAAGGAATTGAACATAATCATTGATGAAGCGTCTGCACTTGGATTAAAAGTTATTTTAGATGTATCTAAACCAATGATGGCTAATTTTAAGATTCCAAAGAATATTTATTCATTGCGCTTAGATTGGGGTTTTAGTTTAGATGATGTCATTTCAATGTCCCAAGAAGATTATTTAATTGATTTAAATGCTTCAATTATTAAAGAAGAAGATTTGCTTTATTTAAAAACAAAAGAGGTAAACTTTAATAAACTACGAGCTAGTCATAATTTCTTTCCAAAACCTTATACAGCGCTAACGCATGAGAATGTTTTAGAAATAAATTTAATGTATAAAAAATATGGAATTCCAGTTCTTGCTTTTATTCCATCAAATATAAATAAGCGTCCGCCAATTTATGAAGGATTACCTTCAATTGAAGAGCATCGTCATCTAAGTCTTTATGCGATTGCCTCAGAATTATCTTTATTAGAAATTGATGAAATATGTTTTGGAGATGCCTTCTGCTCAATCGAGGAATTAAAAATTGCAACAGATTTTATTACTGATGAGTTGATTATTCCAATTTCTATTAATAAGGGAATTAGTCCAATTGAAATTGATATTTTAAAAAGAAAACAGATTCAAAGAAAAGATGCAAATGCGTATTTCGTGCGTTCTTCAATTCGTGAGAATAATGAAATTATGCCTTTTAATACCGTAATTCGCAGAAAAAAAGATATTACAATTGATAATGTCAATTTCGCAAGATATCAAGGTGAAGTAGGAATTATGAAGCAAGATTTAGAACAGGATTTACGTGTTAATGTTGTTGGTCATGCTTTAATTAGTGATTTTTTATTAATGAGAATTAAACCTAATCAGAAATTCAATTTTATAATTGTTGGAGATGAAAATGGAAAAAGTAATTATCTCGGTGGATTCCGGGGGCAGCAAAACTAAAGTCTGCCTAATAAATGATAAAAAAGAAATATTAGATACAGTTTTAGAAGGCTCAGGTAGTCCAGCGGTAATTGGTCCAAAATTAGCGATGGAAAACATCTACCGTGCAATCACTAAAATAATAATTGCGAATAAAAATTGTAAAGTTGATTATATTGTTATTGGTATGTCCGGATTAATGTCCATAACTAACGATAAAGATTTCATTGATCAATTAAAAGAAGATTTTAAAACTAATATTATTTTAGTTAGTGATGCAAGCTTTGCTCTATATTCAGTTATTAAAGATGTCCATGACGAAGGTGTTCTTGTTCTTTCGGGAACAGGAGCAGCAGTTGTTGGTTTTAAAAATGAACAAACACATTTAATCAGTGGCTGGGGTCATTTATTAACTGAAGCAGGATCAGCATATTCCGTTGTTAGAACCCTAGTTGTGAATACAATTAGAACTTATGAAAACACGGGAATAATAACTAAATTAGGACAAAAGTTCATTGATCATTTAGGAATAAACGCAATTGAGGAATTCCGTATCTTTATATATTCAAACTCAAAAAGAGAAATTGCAAGTTATGCTAGCTTTGTTAATGAACAGGCAATGAATAAAAATCAAGAAGCAATTGAACTTTTAAAAAGTGAAGGCAGAATACTTGCTAACGATGTTAGGAATGCATATAGAGTAGCAAATTTGACCCCTAATGCTGTTTTGGGTTTTCGAGGGGGATTTATTGTTAACGTTGAGATCCTTAGAGAAGAACTAATTTCCAGTCTCAAAGAAATGGGAATTGTTATAAATATATTAAAAGATGATGACCCAGATCCGATTTATGGTGGATATTATTTAGCGAAAAGGCAGGGATGGTAATGCTCGCAATTGGCTTAATGAGTGGAACCTCAATGGATGGTGTCGATGCTGCTTTAGTAAGAATAGAGAATGACAAAGTTGAATTAATTGATTTTGCGATTCTAGAATATGATGAAGAGTTTAAAAATAAAATTTTTAGAAACTTAAATTCCAAAACAGCAAAGCTCGATGAAATATCTAATCTTAATTTTGCTCTTGGGTATAAATTCGTCGAAGCTATTGACAAGCTACTCGCTAAGACGGATTACATTTATGATGATATTAGTTTTGTAGCATCCCATGGTCAAACGATATGGCATGATCCCCATGGTAATCCGCCTTCAACATTGCAAATTGGTGAGCCTGCTGTTATTGCTTATCAAACAAAGATCAAAACGATTTCCAATTTTCGAACAATGGATATTGCTGCTGGTGGCGAGGGGGCTCCTCTTGTTCCATTTTCAGAATATTTTCAATTTCGAAGTGATGATCTAAACTTAGTTTTTCAAAATATTGGTGGAATCAGTAATCTAACATATTTAAAGAAGAAGGGTACTTTGGATGATATTCTTTCATTTGACTGTGGCGTTGGAAATATTATGATTGATTATTTTGTCAAGAAATATTTTAAGATTCCATATGATGATGGTGGTAAAATTGCTTTATCTGGTAAAATCATCCCTGAGATTTATAATGAATTAATTAAAGATGATTTTATTACTGCTCTTCCTCCAAAATCAACAGGACGTGAAGCTTATTCTGAATCATTTATGGAAGAGATTGCAATGAGATATCATTTTGATAAATATAATTTTAATGATATCATAACAACAATTACGGAAATTACAGTCTATGGTATTGCCTATAATTATCAAAACTTTCTTCCTAAAATCGATAAAATTATTGTCAGTGGCGGAGGAAGTCATAATAATTATATTATGAGTAGATTAAAGGAAATTTTTAAAAACGTTAAAGTATTGACGGGAGGAGAGTTTGGAATTAATAGTGATGCAAAAGAAGCAGTAGCATTTGCTGTCCTTGGTTATATGACGCTAAGGAATAAACCTAGCAATGTTCGTGTTGCTACAGGAGCAAAGCATAATGTTGTATTAGGGAATATCACTAATAGTCCAATAAATTAATTAATGAATATAGACTTAACAAAAATTGGAACAGAACAAAGAAATAAAAACACTATGGATATTGATCAAAAATCTACATCGGAGATATTAAGGTTAATTAATGAAGAAGATAAAACAGTTGCATATGCAGTTGAAGCGTCCCTTCCTCAGATTACAAAAGTAGTCGATGCGGTTGTGGAGTCGTTCTTAAATGGCGGAAGATTAATTTATATTGGTGCTGGAACAAGTGGAAGACTTGGAATCCTCGATGCTGTTGAATGTCGACCAACATTTTCCGTTGATGACGAAATGGTACAAGGCTTACTAGCTGGAGGTATGTCAGCAATGGTTAAAGCCGTTGAAGGAGCAGAAGACTCAAAAGAACTTGCTATAAAAGATTTAAAAGATATAAATCTAACAAAAAATGACTTTGTCATTGGTATGGCTGCAAGTGGGAGAACGCCATATGCAGTAAGCGGAGTAGAATATGCAAATTCGATTGGTTGTAATACTGGATGTATAACAACTTCACCAAATTCGCAAATTGCTGCAACAGCAAAATTACCAATTGAGGCAATAACTGGTGCTGAGCCAATAACAGGTTCAACAAGAATGAAATCAGGAACTGCACAAAAAATGGTTTGTAATATGATTTCGACCGCATCAATGATTAAAATGGGTAAAGTATATCAAAACTTATTGATAGATCTTCAACCAACAAATGAGAAACTTGTAAAAAGGGCACAACAAATTATTGTCCAGGCGGCTAATGTATCTAATGAAGTTGCTGATCGAGAGTTAAAAAAATATAAAGAAAACAATTGTTGCCATAAAAACAGGATTAGATAATATTGAAGAAGTAGATAAATTACTAAAAGAAGCAAGAGGAAATATTTCTGTTGCACTTAAATTAGGTGGAAAATGATTAAACATATTGAAATTAAAAATAATAAAGACTTAATGCTTAGAGGGTATGCTAATATTCCCGAAGGAGCGACTGAACTAGTCATAATGTTTCATGGATATACAGGAAACAAAACTGAACATAATGCATTGTTTAGGACTTTTTCACGCAAACTTGCTGATTTAAGCATCGCCAGTTTAAGAATGGATTATAGTTGTAATGGTGAATCTGATGGCGAATATCTTGATTTTCGCTTTGATCAAGCACTTGAGGATTGCAGACTAATGATTGATTATGGATATGAAATCAAAGGAATTAAAGAAATATCATTAATAGGCTTTAGCATGGGGGGAATGGTTGCTTCATTACTTTCAAATTATAAACCTTTTAAAAAGCTTTTATTAATTTCTCCAGCAGCAAGACTAGCTGAAAAACTACGTCATTCATATACAATTGCAAATAAAGATGAACTAGGAAATGTTCCTTCAGCAGCATTTCCACTTACAGATGCTTTAATTTCTTCAATGGAGAAATATAAGCCATATGATGAAGCAATGAAATTTAACGGGCCTGTTTATATTATTCATGGTAATAAAGACATGGCAGTAAATTATTTAGATGGTGTCGAATACGCCGTAAAATATCCACATGCAACAATCCATATTGTGAACGGAGCAGGGCATGGTTATGAAAATGTTGGTCATTTTAACGAAATGGTAGAAAAGTCCATTAATTTTTTCAAATAATACTACAAATTTAGTATTTTGTATGGTATAATTATATTGAACTTGAAAGACTAGTTTAATTATTTTTGGGGGACCAGAAAACGCTATCAAGAAAAGGGCTGGTGAGAGGTAATGAATATAGTAACATGTATTAAGCAAGTTCCTGCATCATCTGATGTAGAAATAGATCCAGTAACAGGGAACTTAATTAGGGACGGCAATAATACTAAAATGAATCCTTATGATTTATATGCTATTGAAACAGCATTAAGAATAAAAGCATTAGCAGGGGAAGAAGAAACAACCGTTTCAACAATTTCGATGGGACCAAATCAAGCAGTGGCTGTTTTGGAAGAATCACTATGGATGGGATGCGATAATGGTACATTATTATCAGATCGTAAATTTGCTGGTGCAGACGTAGTAGCAACATCCTATGCATTATCACAAGGGATTGTATCATTGGGGAAATTTGATTTAATCATTTGTGGGAAGCAAACAACAGACGGAGATACAGCCCAAGTTGGACCGGAAATTGCAGAACATTTAGGAATTCCTCATGTTGCTTATGTAGACAAAATCATTGAAGTAAAAGAATCTTCAATTATTGTTTCCACAAGCATGGACAAGACTGTAGAAGTTTGGGAAGTTAATTTCCCTTGCTTAATTACCGTAGACAAAGGAATTTTCACTCCACGTCTTCCTTCATTTAAAAGAAGTCGTGAAATTAAGAAAGAACAAATCGTCATCAAATCATTTGCTGACATGGATGATACTAATGAAGCTAATTACGGATTAAAAGGTTCACCTACGCAAGTAGAAAGAATGTTTCCACCAACAAAGAATAACGAAAAAGTATTATGGGAAGGAAACGATCTTGCAGATAAAATTGCTGACAAAATGCAAGAATTAAAACTTATATAGGTGAGGTAAAATGGGTAAAGGAAAATTAGTAATACATCAAGAAACATTAGATCAAGAAAAAATTGATAAGTTAGTTAAGATATGCCCCTTCAATGCAATTGAAGATAAGGGTAATGGGATATTAGATATAAACTCTGGTTGTAAAATGTGTAAAATATGTGTACGTAAAGGTCCTGCTGGATCAATCACATATGTTGAAGAAGAAACAATCGCAATTGATAAATCAAAATGGCGTGGAGTTGCTGTCTTCATTGAACATGATGGAAAGAAAATTCATCCAGTCAGCTTTGAACTAATTGGTAAAGCTAAAGAATTGGCTGCCGTAACAAAGCATCCAGTAATAGCTATCCTCATGACAGATAATAAAAAGTTATTTGAAGAAGAAATTTTATCATATGGTGTAGATGATTTATATATATATGAAAGCCCTGATTTAGGCCATTTCAATGTTGAAAAATACACAGCTTGCATGGAAAATTTCATTAAGAAAGTTCAACCAAGTTCTATCCTCTATGGAGGAACAGCAACAGGTAGAAGTTTTGCTCCTAGAGTTGCTGCAAAGTTTAGAACTGGTCTAACAGCTGACTGTACTATTCTTGGAATGAAAGAAAATACAGATTTAATTCAAAATCGCCCTGCTTTTGGTGGAAACGTAATGGCTTCAATCGTATGTCCAAATAATCGTCCCCAAATGGCAACAGTTAGATATAAAATATTTAAAATGCCTGAAAAGGATACCCCGCATGGAAAGGTCCATGATATGGTAATTGATTTTGATTTAAAATCAAATATGAAATTATTAGAAGTAAAAAACAAACCCGATGTAATCGACATCAGTGAGGCTGAAACAATTGTTGCAATTGGTAGACCTTTTAAAACTGAAGAAGATGTTAAATTAGCAAAAGAACTTGCACATCTATTAGATGCACAGCTTGCAGTAACTCGTCCACTAGTGGAAAGTTCAGGAGCTGATGCGAAAACACAAATTGGATTGAGTGGAAGAACTATTACTCCAAAACTATTAATCAACTTAGGTATTAGTGGTGCTGTTCAATTTACAGCTGGAATGACTGGAGCTGAAGTAGTCTTCTCAGTCAATAGTGACAAAAACGCCCCAATCTTTGATGTATCACATTATGGTATTGTTGGCGATGTGTTTGAAATACTTCCTAAATTAATTGAAAACATTAAAACAATGAAGGGAGTAAAATAATGTATAAAAAGATTGATAAAAATGATATTGATATTTTAAAATCATTAGTTAAACCTGGCAATGCATTAATTGGTAATGAGATTAGTGAGGATTATCATAAAGACGAATTAGGTACTGTAAAAGGAACTCCAGAAATAGTCTTAAAAGTTGAGAATTCAAATGAAATTTCATCAATTATGAAATATGCAAATGAAAAAATAATTCCTGTTGTTGTAAGGGGTAGTGGAACAGGGCTTGTAGGAGCATGTGTTCCAATTCATGGTGGAATCATCATTGATATGACAAAAATGAATAATATTATAAATATCGATGATAAAAATTTAGTTCTAGTTGTTGAACCAGGTGTTCTAGTTATGGACATTTATGAATATGTAGAAAAATTAGGTTATTTCTATGCTCCTGACCCAGGAGAAAAAACAGCAACAATTGGTGGTAATGTAGCAACTAATGCTGGGGGAATGAGAGCAGTAAAATATGGAGTAACACGTGATTGGGTTGTAGCTTTAGAAGTAGTATTACCAAATGGTGAAATCACACAATTCGGAAGAGTCGTAGCGAAAAACTCAACAGGTTATTCATTAAAAGATTTAGTAATTGGTTCTGAAGGGACATTGGCAATAATTACAAAGATTTATTTAAAATTAGCGCCATTACCTGAAAAGTCAATTTCATTATTAGTTCCTTTTAAATCTGCAGAGGATGCGATAAAGTCAGTGCCATTAGCATTGCAATCTAAAATCTCGCCAACTGCAGTAGAATACTTTGATCGAAATACAATCGGCTTTGCGGAAAGTTTTCTAGGGAAGAAATTTCCTGAAACAAGTCATGATGCATATATCCTATTAACATTTGATGGTATGAGTGATGCAGAAATTGACGAGAAATATAAGCAAGGTGCTGAATTGTTTTTAGATAAATTAGGGGCTGCTGATGTTCTTATTGTGGATACACAAGAGCGTAAAGCAGATGTTTGGTCGGCTAGAGGGGCATTCCTTGAAGCAATTAAAGCATCGACTACATTTATGGATGAATGTGATGTCGTTGTTCCTCGTGATAAGATTGCAGAGTACATTAATTTCACTCATGAATTGAGTAAGAAATACAATGTAAGAGTGCCTTCATTTGGTCATGCAGGAGACGGAAACTTACATATTTATATATGTAAGGATGATCTATCAGATGAAAAATGGAATATTCTTTTACCGCAAATTTTTGATGAAATGTATGAAAAAGCTGATCAGGTAGGTGGGTTAGTTTCTGGAGAACATGGAATAGGATACGCTAAAAAAGAATACATGTTAAAAATGTTAGGAAATACGCAGGTAAATATTATGAAAGGGATTAAACATTCATTTGACCCTAATAATATTCTTAATCCTGGTAAAGTTGTTTGATTTGATAAATCAATTAAGATAAGTTATTAAAATTTAAAACGGGTACATATTATACCCCTATCCATAAATGAATTTGTTGTTAGTTTGTTTGTGTTTGTTAATGGATAGAATAAATTTTGTAAACGTTTTTGATTTTTATTGACTTTTTCGAATAAATGGTTTAGAATATAATTAGATTTAGTTTAAATCTGTTTAATTTAATCAATAATATTGAAAAAAATTTGAGGAGGTTTCAATGTTAACTAAAACGAGAAAATGGCTTTTAGCTTTAGTTGTTGCGTTTGCTGCAGTATTTCTAGTAGCATGTACACCTAAAGAAAAAGAAGTCAAATTAGCTATACCAGAAGACATCACTATTAATGTAGATGCTTTTGTTGGCTCACCAGGTAATTATGCAACAGTTGTAGGAGGAGACGCGATTTTACTTAGTGTTTCATCTGACACTGATAACGCTGACTTAAGAGTAACATGGACTACATCTGATGCAAAAAAAGCAACAGTTAATCAAAGTGGTAAAGTTACTGGAGTTAGTGGTGGTACAGTTACAATTACTGCAACATCATTAGCAGATGGAAATGCAAATGTTAAAGATGAATTAACAATCACTGTTTATGACAGTGTTGAATTAATGGATAATGATATAAAATTATTAATGGCAGCACAAAAAGAGATTGTAGGAAAAATTCCAGCATTTATTGATGATGCAGTTACATTACCACAATCTTCTAATAACTTAGTTACTGCTAAATACATGGATTTAGACAAAAACGTATTTGCGAATGGTGTTTATCCATATGACTATAAAGGAGACCAACTGCATACTATTCAAATAGAATTATCTTATAAGAATGAAAAGATTCTGTTTAATAATCAATTAAAAATAGTTGAAGATGTTGCAGACAATGATTTCCTTGCAGTTGAAGAAGCACGTGAAGCAATCGCTGAATACTTATCAGCTTATTCTGATGGTGGTCTAAAAATATATCAAAGTATAAAATTCCCAAAATTATTATCAGAATTATATGAATGGTATAATAAAGAAGCACCAGCACGTGATGTAACAATCTCTTGGACATCTACTGCCCCTGGAGTTCTTACTAATGCTGGAGATTTTACTCGTCCTAATGATGATACACCTTTCATAATTGAACCTTATTATACTTCAAATCTTGTAACTGGTGTTGATAGGATTAAAGTTAATGCAAAAGGACATACTCAACAAGAAGTAATTAATGCAATACTTGCACCGGTTCCAGCCGTTGCACAAGCAAGAAATGTTCCTTTAGCTACTTTTAACGCTCAATTTAATGCAAATATTACATGGGAAACAGATAAACCAGAAGTTTTAAATACACTTGGAAAGACTGACCCTTATATTGAAAATGAAACTGAAGTAACTTTAAAAGCAACAATTAAATATCCAGGAACTGCAAATGCTTCCTTTGGATTTGAAGAAGTAGTTGAAGTTAAAGTCCTTGTGAAACCAGCAGAAAAACCAATTCAATCGGTAACACATGACCTTAGCAATCGATATGAAACGGAAATTCCTAGCCATTTCGCATACGGTGTAAAAGGCCGTGATGGTGAAAATAAAATGCCATTACCAACTACTGTTGGTGGAGAAGGCGAACATAAAGATGTTGTTGTAAAATGGACTGCAAATGAAGCTGATTTATTTGATGCTGAATTTAATCTCTTAAAACAATATTTAAGATATCATAGAACAACATTAACTTACTCAGTTACTATGGGAGCAGATACAGTTACTACTGAAATAGATGTAAATGTTGGAATCGCTGAAAAAGAAAACACTATCTATGCCGGTGGTAACCACTATTCTAGAAAAGTTGATCATCATCCAATACAATTATATGATGAATTGCAAACAGTAAGTGGGTTTGACGGACCTATGGGTAGTGCTTCAACTACATACAATGTTAATGGTTGGACAGGAACTACATTCTACCGTGATGTTGAAGATGAGGAAACAGGAGATATCACAAGATATCAATACTTTAGTGCAAGAAGATATGAACTTGTATTAACTCCAGAAGGAACTTATACATTTGATGAGAATGGTATTCTAAATGGTGGAGCAAAAACTGCTGTTGATGGAACTGCCTTTGAAAACCGTCAACAAACAATTATTAACTTATCTGGAAAAGATGTTAAAATCCCATTACAACTTACAAAAGATCCTGCATTTTTTAGTAGTAATAAAGAAGCGGTTAAATATCCTGCAACTAATGTTGAGAAATCAATGGCGGGAATCGCAAACGCTAATGGTGGATTAAACTTAAAAGGTTATCGCAGTGGATTTGTTACAGATGGTCAAGGTAATATCGTTATTGGCTCAGGAGCTAAAACTATTCAAGAAGTTTTATATGAAGCAAATCTTGCTTTAGAAGAACCTCTAGAAACATTACCTAACTATGTTAATCTTCCAAATGGAGCTATTGCTTATAGTTGGAAACGCAACTTTAGCTGCTATATTCGCTGTTCAAGGTGGAAAAATTGGAATTGAATCTTATAATGTTCATCCAACTAATATCATAGCATAACATTACAATAATGGAAGGTGATTGAAAATCACCTTCTTTTTTTAACTTTACTTTTTTAGGGAATTAATATATAATAGGTTAGGTGATAAAATGAACATACTCATAGTTGGAGATGTCTTTTCCAAAATAGGAAGAGAAAGCTTAGAACGAAATTTAAAGATTATTAAATCAAATAAAACAATAAACTTTTTAATTGTAAATGGCGAAAACATTACTCATGGAAAAGGAATGAATGAAAACCATTACAAATGGTTAATGGGACTAGGAGTTAATGTTGTAACCCTAGGAAACCATGCTTTTAAAAATAAATCTATTCTTACTTATATCGATGAAGTTAATAATATTGTTAGGCCAATGAACTTTCCTGAAGATTCACCCGGAAAAGGTTTTACAACAATTAATTATAATGGTCTAAAAATTACTGTTTTTCAAGTAATTGGAAATGTCTTTATGGGTGAAGGAAATTCTTCACCATTTGAAAAAACTGAAGAATTACTAAATACTGTAAAGTCTGATATATATATTTGTGATTTCCATGGGGAAGCGACAAGTGAAAAAATCGCTTTTGCCCAACATTTTAATGGAAGAATTCAAATAATATTTGGTACCCATACCCATGTACAAACCAATGATGCAAGGATTTTGGAAAAGGGTACTGCATATATTACTGATGTAGGAATGACTGGACCTTTAGAAGGGGTAATTGGCGTTAAAAAAGAAATTATAATTGATCGTTATTTAACTGATTCAAAAAACAGATTTGAACCTCAAGATACTGGTAAATCTCAATTTAATGGAATTTTAATAGAAATTAATGATAAATCGCTTTTTCCGACAAAATTCGACATATTGACTATGTTAGAATAATCTTGTCTAAGGCATAAAATATAAGTAGAATACAT
>ENA-UOOR01001709-UOOR01001709.1-fermentation-metagenome-genome-assembly--contig:-NODE-1709-length-24835-cov-4.192736_pt1 | contig 24835 bp, 20 predicted proteins | sample MGYA00245780_ERZ724029 | MGnify/ENA primary metagenome ERZ724029 (study PRJEB28704, sample SAMN03018315) | fermentation metagenome | biome: anthropogenic terrestrial biome; feature: soil; material... | reverse complement strand
TTGCGGGTGTAGTTTAATGGTAAAACCTCAGCCTTCCAAGCTGATGTCGTGAGTTCGATTCTCATCACCCGCTCCAATGGGCCTATAGCTCAGCTGGTTAGAGCGCACGCCTGATAAGCGTGAGGTCGATGGTTCGAGTCCATTTAGGCCCACCATTATTCCGAAGTAGCTCAGTTGGTAGTAGCACCTGACTGTTAATCAGGTTGTCGCAGGTTCGAGTCCTGCCTTCGGAGCCATGGCCCCTTGGTCAAGCGGTTAAGACACCGCCCTTTCACGGCGGTAACACGGGTTCGAATCCCGTAGGGGTCATCAAGCATGTAGCATATTGTTGCTACATGCTTTTTTGTGTTTTTAAGTATTTAATTATTATCACTAAGGCATTCAGTATTGCGTAAATCATCTAACTTTTAATTTTTCGTTTAAATTTGAACAAAGTATTTCATATATAAAAGATGTATGTTTTCTTACGGATTTTTTCGTGGTGAATTGTATGCTGTTCATCTAATATGGGGATAGATGGAGGAAAACGACATGAATTTACAAGAGATACAACGTTTTTTAGCACTTTATCAATTGGAACAAAATGAGTCGGAACAATGGCTTACAAATAGATTACAGCAAGTTGTCACAGAGGGCGCATATACTCCTACAACGGAAGAGCTTACTTTTGGCGCGAGAGTAGCATGGCGTAATAGTAATAAATGTATTGGGAGATTATTTTGGCAATCACTTCATGTTGAGGATGCACGTGAGGTTTTAGATGAGCATGCTATTTTTGAGAAATTACTTCACCATATTCGATATGCAACAAATGGTGGTAAGATTCGTCCGACTATAACGGTATTTGCCTCTGATAGAGTAAAAATATGGAATCATCAGCTTATACGTTATGCAGGTTATGAAACAGAAGCAGGGATTATTGGTGATTCCCATTCGGTGCCATTTACAAAAGTGTGCGAGTCACTTGGTTGGCAAGGAGCAAGAACAGCATTTGATGTGCTACCACTCGTGATCCAAGTAGATGGCCGTAAACCGCAATGGTTTCCAATCCCAAGTGAAGATGTATTAGAGGTTGCGATTCGTCATCCTGAGCAGTCAGGGGTAGGAGAACTAGGAATGAAGTGGTATGCGGTGCCAATTATATCGAGCATGCGCTTTCAAATGGCGGGCATTGACTTTCAGGCAGCCCCCTTTAATGGCTGGTATATGGGGACAGAAATTGGAGCACGGAATTTAGCTGATCATGACCGTTATGATATGTTACCGAAGATAGCAGAAATTTTTAATCTTGATACAACAAAGCAAGCATCTCTTTGGCGTGATCGTGCGCTAGTAGAATTAAATATTGCTGTCCTTCATTCCTTTAAAGAAGATGGCGTAAGTATCGTTGATCATCATACCGCAGCACAGCAATTTAAGCTATTTGAAGAAGCAGAGCACAAGGCAGGGCGCGATTTAACAGGCAACTGGACTTGGTTGATTCCACCATTATCGCCTGCAACGACACATATTTTCCATAAGCCGTATGTAAATGTCTATCATACACCTAATTATTTTTACCAAAAACCCCCATACTAATGATAAAGAGGCAGCTCATTGTAGAAAATGAACTGCCTCTTATTAATTGATATATTCATTTTTAGAAGCTCTAAATGAACAGAAGAAGAGTAGAGCTGTAACGGCAACAAATAGCCACCCAGCGATATTCCAGCCGCCAAATAAATCATGTAAATAGCCAAATAAAATTGGACCGACTGCGGCTAATAAATAACCTAAGGATTGTGCAAAGCCAGATAAATCTGCCGCCTCAAAAGCCGTACGTGTACGTAATGTAAAGAACATCATGGCAAGTGCAAATGAAGCCCCACCTGCTAAGCCAAGCAATATCATCCACAACACAGCAAAACTAGTCCATTCCATCACAACGCCTGTAAAACCAATGATATAAAATGCTGTAAACATTAAAACGAGTGGTCGCTGGGATGTCATTTTGCTAGCGATTATAGGCACAACTAATGCCATGGGCACTTGTGAGATTTGCATGATGGAAAACATCCAACCCGCACGATCTGCGGCTACGCCTTGTGCAATATAAATTTCAGGAATCCAAGCTGCGGTAGTATAAAATAATAACGATTGTAGTCCCATTGCCCCGGTAACTGCCCAAGTAACTGGTGATTTCCACAATGGTATACGCGCTTTTGTAGAGACTACAGTTAGTTCAGGCTTATTAAATTTTAATTGGGGTAGCCAAATCACAATTGTTAATATGACTAGCGCTAAAGCAATAGCAAGTGCACCTTGCCAGCCCAGCACTGCATTGGCTATAGGGTAGCTAATACCAGCCCCGATCCCTGCTGTTAAATTCATAGACATTGTAAAAAACGCCATTAGTAAACCAACATGGTATGGAAATTTTAATTTTAGTAGACCTGGAATAAGGACGTTACCAAATGAAATGGCGACACCAATAATCATTGTACCAAATACGAGTAATCCCGTTGTTCCAAGTGAACGTAGGACAATGCCTCCAGCTAATAAAATGGTTGATAAAAATAGTGTTAATTCAAGACCGAGTTTTCTTGCAACGATGGGTGCAAAAGGGGATACAATTGCGAATGCAAGTAATGGGATCGTTGTAAGAAAGCCTGCAAGTACATTGGATATACCAAGATCTTCACGTATAAAGGATATAATTGGCCCTACAACTGTTAAGGGCATACGTAATGTGGATGCAAGAAAAATCACACCGATAACTAACAGTAGGGTTGTTCCCTTCCAGTTAATCTTTTTGCTAGGATAAGTAGATTGTTCGTTCGTTGTCAAAACTAGTACCTCCCTGATAGAACAATTATAATTCGAACCACTATAACACTTTATCACACTATTAAAAATAGTAGAAAATTCATAAAATACGGAACATTAATCGTTTTATTGAAATGTCTAAGGTCGTATGTTAAACTAAGACACATCATAAATTTAATAATTATATGCCTCATGTTTGTATTGAGGTAGAGGTCGCGGTATTTATGAGTACGCTAATGGAAATGACAAGCATTAAAGATGTTAGCTGAAAGGAAATATCGCCGAAGTGTGAGGGGACTTGAAAACCTCATGCTGGGGCTGTCTCCGAAAGGAACAGAACTGTCACGTTGGACAACGTGTTGCGCTATCATTTTGAAGAAACAGAGGATTTACTTAGCCATCACAACGTTCATGTGATGGCATTTTTTTGCCTCTTATAAAAGGAAGGAAGCTTTAACGTGAGTGAGATAAAAGTTAATCAGCTCGGCCATAAAGCACCGAAGCTGAAAAAAGAATTAAAAAGTCGTCATATTACGATGATTTCATTAGGCGGTACTATTGGGACTGGGCTATTTTTAGCAAGTGGTGGCGCTATTGCACAGGCTGGACCAGGTGGTGCACTACTTGCTTACGCATTAATCGGTATAATGGTGTACTTTTTAATGACTAGCTTGGGCGAAATGGCAGCTTATATGCCGTCATCGGGTTCATTTAGTACGTATGCAACAAAATTCGTAGATCCTGCTCTTGGCTTTGCCCTTGGTTGGAACTACTGGTATAACTGGGCGATCACAATTGCAGCAGAAATTGCAGCTGTTTCGCTTATTATGAAGTATTGGTTTCCTGATAGCTCCTCTGCATTATGGACAGTAGTATTTATTATGATTGTACTAACATTCAATTTACTATCTGTTAGAAGCTATGGTGAAAGTGAATATTGGTTTGCCATGATAAAAGTGGCGACTGTTATTGTTTTTATTATCGTCAGCCTATTGATGATTTTTGGTATTTTAGGAGGGCAAGCACCGGTTGGTTTCACGAATTTCTTTATAAGTGATGGTCCATTCCATGGTGGCTTCCTTGCAACATTCGGTATATTTTTAGCAGCTGGTTTCTCGTTCCAAGGAACAGAATTATTAGGTATTACTGCTGGCGAAACGGATGACCCTGGAAAGAACATTCCAAAGGCTGTAAAATCCGTCTTCTGGCGTATTATTTTATTTTACATTTTAGCGATTGCGGCGATTGGGATGTTGATTCCATTTACGGATGCGCGCTTATTATCTGAAGATATTGCGGTATCTCCATTTACATTAGTATTCGATCGCTTAGGCATTGCTTTTGCTGCCTCATTAATGAATGCTATTATTTTAACTGCAATGTTGTCTGCAGGTAACTCTGGTTTATATGCATCATCACGTATGTTATGGCAATTAGCGGTAGATGGACATGCACCTAAAATTTTCACAAAATTAAGCCGTCGCGGCATTCCAATTTATGCATTACTGCTTACATTGGCAGTAGGCTGTCTAGCATTTTTAGCATCATTTTTTGGTGATGGCGTTGTCTATATGTGGCTTCTAAACGCTTCTGGGATGTCAGGCTTCATTGCATGGCTTGGTATTGCCTTTAGTCATTATCGCTTCCGCCGAGCGTTTGAAGCACAAGGGTTGGATTCAAAATTACTACCATATAAAGCAAAGCTATATCCATTTGGTCCGCTCTTTGCTTTCACCGTATGTATGATTGTAGTCATTGGTCAAAACTATACAGCATTCACTGGTGATTCAATTGACTGGTATGGCGTTCTTGTTTCATATATTGGTATCCCACTCTTTGTTATATTGTGGCTAGGCTATAAAATAAAACATAAAACAAAAATGATTCCACTACAAAAATGTGATTTAAAAGTGGAAAAATAATAATGAGAACTGTCCTAAATGTTAGGGCAGTTTTTATTTTTGTTGAACGCATCTGTCAGCCAATGAACCCCGCAGGAACGGATAATTGTCATAGTAAAAAGTGTTAAAGTGACGCAGTCACTTTAACACTTTTTCGTTTAGTTCAGCCTTATTTTATTAAGCAAATAGCGTTTCCCATAATAGGTAGATATTTAACGCTACGACGATGACAACGACACACCAGCCAAGAATTGTTGTGATACGGTGATTGACGAGGCTACCCATAATGTCCTTTTTACTTGTGAACATCACAAGCGGGATAAGCGCAAAGGCAATACCGAATGACAGGATTACTTGGCTTAACACAAGCGCATAGGTTGCATTGACGCCAGATGCAATAATGACCAGTGGTGGAATCATTGTAATGGCTCTGCGCAAATAGAGAGGAATTCTACGCTGGATAAAGCCCTGCATAACAACATCTCCTGCTAATGTACCGACAGAAGAGCTTGCAAGCCCTGCAATAAGAAGACCAAGACCGAAAGAAACGGCTGCCATAGGGCCAAGAGCATCCCGTAAACCATTATAGGCAATATCTAAATCCTCAACTACTAATCCTTGCGTATGGAACACCGCTGCTGCAATAATCAGCATGCTCATATTAATCGCGCCGGCAATAATCATTGCAATTACAATATCGATAAACTCGAAACGGAAAATACGTCGCTTTTCATTGTCATTACGACCAATAACGCGATTTTGCGTTAAGGAAGAATGTAAATAGATTGCATGCGGCATAACAGTAGCCCCTAAAATACCTGTTGCAAGTAATAGGGAATCGACTCCTTCGAAATGTGGTGTCAGCATTCCGAGTGTTACTTCACCCCAATTAGGTTGAGCTAAAAATGTCTGGAACGCAAATGCGAGTACCACAATTAGCACCATACCAGAAATACCAGCTTCAAAAGCTCTAAAACCTCTGCGTTGTAGCTCTAAAATGGCGAATGAGCCGATTGCCGTAATTAGTGCCGCTGGTAGCATTGGGATGTTAAATAATAAATATAGACCGAGGGCAGCACCGATAAACTCTGCAAGATCAGTTGCGATAATTACAAGTTCAGCCTGTATCCATAAAAATATAGAAGTTTTTTTAGAAAAGTTCTCTCTTGCTATTTCCGGCAAATTCTTTCCTGTTGCAATGCCAAGTTTTGCAGATAAAGATTGAATTAGTACAGCCATTAAATTAGAAAAGGCAATAACCCAAAGAAGTAAATAACCGTACTGCGAGCCAGCCGTAATATTTGTGGCAAAGTTGCCGGGATCGATATAGGCAACCGCTGCAATAAATGCCGGACCTAGAAAGGGTAAAATACGTTGCCAGCCTTTTATGTCGCCATCTAAAACAGCTTCGGCTGCCGACTTCTTAATCGGTTTATAGGCCATGTTGTTCCCTCGTTTCAAAAAGTATCGTTAGTGAAATAAAGTTTCCTATAGGAAAATAATGATACTACTATTCTATAGCTAGAACTGAAAAATGTGAAGAAGTTTGCTTGTTTTTTTTATCATTGCCAAAAAACAATGGGAAATCACTGCTGAAGTGAGTTAAATCGCGGATAAAACCATGGAAATCAGCAAAAATAATCCGAAACGTTTACCAGTAATGGGCTTCTACATATAAGGAAAAAATTTACGAAAACTATATAATCTGTTCTTTACTTTTTATTAATACAGGCGTAATATGACATCATTATAAAAGTTTCAAATTTCTAAATCGCTGAAGCAACTAAACGCGGGGGACCCAATTTTGATGGATTGTCTCTACAATTCTTGGGGTGAATCTCTTTACAAGAGTAGGGCTACTCAGGCCCGAATCCGACAGCTAACCTCGTAAGCGTTAAGAGCAGAAAAGTTGGAGCTTGTCAGACGTTACAACGTCTACAAGTCGTATTTGGTGATGACTTGTAGACGTTTTTTGTTGTCATTTGGCATCCCAAGCCCCAGTAGCTAGAAAGAGCGATTATGCAAAGGTGTAATTGATTTAGAAAGGCGAAACACACTCTAAAAATCTAGAAGGTGTTAAAAATGAAATCCTCATTCAAACGTTATGTTATCGGTAAACCATTGAGATCCGATGCATTAGGGGAACAAAAGCTTAGTAAAACAAAGGCATTGGCTATATTATCATCTGATGCATTGTCATCAGTAGCATACGGACCAGAGCAAATTTTACTTGTGCTCATGACAGTAAGTACGGTTGCCTTTTGGTATTCGTTACCGATTGCAGCAGGCGTAGTGGTGCTACTTGTGGCACTCACGTTATCCTATCGACAAGTTATTTTCGCCTATCCACATGGTGGCGGGGCATATGTAGTGTCCCGTGAAAACTTAGGCGTTAATGCAGGTCTTGTAGCGGGTGGGTCATTACTCGTTGATTATATTTTAACGGTTGCAGTTAGTGTGTCTGCTGGGACAGATGCTATTACATCAGCATTTCCAAGTTTACATGCTTATAATGTACCGATTGCAGTGTTTTTTGTTATTTGCCTAACACTATTAAATTTACGTGGCGTTACAGAATCAGCATCTGTTTTAGCGTATCCTGTATATTTGTTCGTCGTTGTGATGTTAATGCTTATTGGGATAGGTATCTATAACGTCGCAACTGGGCAAGTTCCCGCTGAGTTGCATCCAAAAATCGGGACGCCAGTTGCGGGCATTAGTTTGTTTTTATTATTAAAGGCATTTGCTTCAGGAAGCTCGGCATTGACGGGCGTAGAAGCGATATCCAATGCTATCCCGAATTTTAAAAGCCCTGCACCAAATAATGCAGCGAAAACGCTATTAGCAATGGGAAGTATTTTAGCAGTGCTGTTTATTGGTATCGTTGGCTTAGCTTATTTTTACGGAGTTGTGCCAAACGCTCAAGCAACGGTTGTCTCTCAAATTACTGAAGCGAGTGTTGGACGCAATGTATTTTATTATATCGTGCAAGGTACGACAGCTATGATTTTAGTACTTGCTGCCAATACAGGTTATTCAGCATTTCCTTTACTCGCAGTTAATTTATCAAGAGACGGCTTTATACCAAGAATTTTTCAAATTCGTGGAGATCGACTTGGTTATTCCAACGGGATTATGATGCTTGGATTAGCAGCGATTGTCCTTATTGTGTTGTTCGACGGTGCAACAGAGCATTTAATTCCTCTTTATGCAGTAGGGGTCTTTATACCATTTACGTTAGCGCAGACTGGTATGATGCGAAAATGGTGGCGTGAAAAGCCAAATGGATGGGTGACGAAATTCGCTATAAATACAATAGGTGCAGCCATTTCCTTTGTAGTGGCGATGATGTTCTTTGTTACAAAATTACCTCAAGTATGGCCAGTATTCATCTTTTTACCAATGATTATTTGGATGTTTCATCGCATTAAGCAGCATTACAATGCAGTCGGAGAACAACTACGACTAAATGGAGAAGCATTGCCGATAGTAGACGGAAATGTTTTTATTGTACCGGTAGCGGGGATTACAAAAGTGGTAGAAAATTCACTGCATTATGTGCAATCGTTGAATGTGGAAAAAATTATTGCCTTTTATGTAGCATTTGATCAGGCTGATGCCAAAGCCTTTGAGGAAAAGTGGAAGGCATGGCAACCAGATATACGTCTCGTTACGTACTATTCGCCATATCGAAGTATTACGCAACCTTTAAAAAAATTTATTGATAAGGTAGAACACCAATATGCGAAAACAGGCTATCAAGTAACAGTAGTCATTCCACAGTTTTTACCGAAGAAAGGTTGGCATCACATGTTACACAATCAGTCGAGTTTATTAATTCGTACATCGCTGTTATTTCACAAAAATGTCGTCATTATGACCGTACCTTTCCATTTATCTAAATAATGACTAGCAAGGTCGAAAATAGTCTGATATAATCAGAGCATTGATTGCAAAACACGAACGTTTACCATGAAATAATGTGTAAATACCATTAAATTCCGAAAATTTAAACTTTTTTCAGCGCTAGATATAAGCATCTGACGAAAGAAGACATGCATCAGCTTATTATGCATATTCATATTGAAATTATAAAAATGGATATTTATAATAAGAAAGTTCAACCAGCTTAATACTGTTTCACTCATATAATAGCGAGAATATGGCTCGTAAGTTTCTACCGATTTACCGTAAATGAATCGACTATGGGTAGCATTGCTTTAGAAAAACTCATACTAGCGATGATGTTTTCTATTAGTTTCGACGTTTTTACGCTGAATGCCTTGCTCCACTCGTAGATGAATGGAATCAAAGTATTCAGCGTTTTTATTATTTTAAGAAAGAAGGAAAAGCAGCAATGAAGTTATTACATGACAAAATTATGCAGGAAGGTAAAGTTTTATCTTCGTCTGTATTAAAAGTTGATTCTTTTTTAAATCATCAAATTGATCCACAGCTTATGAAAGAAATTGGGCATGAATTTGCAAATCGCTTCTCTGATGAAATTATTACTAAAGTGCTAACAATTGAATCTTCAGGAATTGCACCTTCTGTAATGTTAGGTCTTGAAATCGGTGCACCAGTAGTATTTGCTCGTAAACGTAAATCTTTAACATTATCAGACAATCTCTATTCGTCAAAAGTACATTCTTTCACAAAAAATGAAACAAATGATATTTCAGTATCTTGTAATTTTTTAAGTAAAGATGACAATGTTTTAATCGTCGACGATTTCCTAGCAAACGGTGAAGCAGTAAAAGGATTACTTGATATTGCAGCGCAAGCAGGGGCTCATGTTGTCGGTGTCGGCATCGTGATTGAAAAAGGCTTCCAAGACGGTGGAAAATTATTACGTGAGCAAGGTGTTCGCGTTGAATCATTAGCAATTGTGGATTCTTTAGAAGACGGCAAAGTAACATTTGCAACGGAGGATCGCGCGTAATGAATGCCTTTAAGTCAACGACGCTAGCTATTCAACATTTACTTGCGATGTATGCAGGTGCGATTTTAGTTCCGCTTATTATTGGTGGCGCTTTAGGTTTTGATTCAAAGCAAATGACTTATTTAGTAGCGATTGACATTATGATGTGTGGGATCGCAACATTACTTCAAGTGTATTCAGGTAAATTTATCGGTATTGGTTTACCAGTAGTTTTAGGATGTACTTTTACAGCAGTAAGTCCAATTATTGCAATTGGGACAAACCCTGAACAAGGCATTACCGATATTTATGGCTCCATTATTGCATCAGGTTTAATCGTTATGGTCATTGCAGGCTTCTTCGGTAAGCTTGTAAAATTCTTCCCACCAGTTGTAACAGGTTCTGTTGTGTCCATTATTGGTATCTCTTTATTACCAGTTGCATTGAACAATATGGCGGGTGGACAAGGTGCAGAAGACTTTGCATCGGGTTCTAATGTGGCTTTAGCATTTATTACATTAGTAATTATTTTAGTCGTTTACCGTTTTACTACAGGCTTTGTGCGTGCCATTTCAATTTTAATTGGCTTAGTTGTCGGTACAGTGCTTGGCGCATTTATGGGTAAAGTGGATTTCAGTCCTGTGTCAGATGCGGGTGTATTCCATATGGTTCAACCGTTCTATTTCGGAATGCCAACGTTTGATGCGACAGCGATTTTAACTATGACGCTTGTCGCGATGGTTTCTTTAGTAGAATCTTCAGGTGTCTATTTTGCATTGAGCGATATTTGCAATAAAAAACTAGATTCAAAAGATTTAGCACGTGGTTATCGTTCAGAAGGTCTTGCTTCTGTTATTGGTGGTATTTTCAATGCCTTCCCATATACTACTTTCTCACAAAACGTAGGACTTACACGTATGTCTGGCGTAAAAAATCGCAAAGTCATCTACATCACAGGTGGTTTACTAGTAGCACTTGGCTTCCTACCAAAAATCGCAGCACTCACAACAATTATTCCAACACCAGTACTTGGTGCGGCAATGTTGGCGATGTTCGGTATGGTTATTACACAAGGCATGGGCATGCTTGTACCTGTTATGAACGAATCAGCGGAAAACGCCATGATTGCTGCGATTGCAGTTGGCCTTGGTGTAGGTGTATCGGTTGTTCCAGATATTTTCGCATCATTGCCATCATACGTATCGGTTCTTACGTCAAACGGTATCGTCTGTGGTTCGGTTACAGCGATTATCTTAAACATTTTATTTAACATGATTGGGCCTAAGCATAAAAATGACCCGATGCATGGAGAAATTTAAATCAAAAAATGCCACTTCCTGATCAAAGGAGGTGGCATTTTTTTATGAGAAAAAGAAACAAGACAAGGGAAAGGAAACAAGCGTCTAACTCCTGTTCAATTTCTCTTGTCATGTCAATGAAATGCATTGTTACTTTGTTAGCTTGATTTTGATTTCAGCGCTATATTGTCAATTTGGTTGTGGTGTCGTCCAATTGGTACGACGGATGGTGAATGGGATACAGGGTCTTCCATTACTATACAGTCGAGTGCAAATATATCTTTAATTAATGAATTTGTAATAATGTCAGATGGTGGTCCTTCTGCTACGAGCTTCCCTTCATGTAGGGCAAATATATAATCTGCATAACGTGCTGATAAGTTAATGTCGTGTAACACCATGACGATGGTCGTGCCATATTTACGATTTAAATCAGTCAGTAAATCTAAAATTTCTACTTGGTACGTAATATCTAAGTACGTTGTTGGCTCATCTAAAAATAAAATATCTGTTTGCTGCGCTAATGCCATGGCAATCCATACACGCTGTCTTTGTCCACCTGATAATTCATCAATATGGCGATCAGCAAATTCTGTAATGTTCATCATTTCCAACGCTTCAGCAACAGCCTCATAATCTTTTTTAGACCAACCTTTTAAAAAGCTCTGGTGGGGGAATCGCCCTCTACCAACTAAATCGGCAACTGTTATTCCTTCTGGAACGATAGGCGTTTGTGGTAACAAGCCTAGTATTTTGGCAAGTTGCTTCGGTGGCATTTTTTGAATAGCTTGCCCATCCAATGTTACTTGCCCTGAAGTTGGCGTAATGAGTCGTGCCATCGTTTTTAGTAGCGTAGATTTTCCGCAACCGTTTGCTCCGATAATTATGCTTATTTTATTGCTAGGAATCGTTACACTAACGTCTTGTAAAATCGTTTTATTGTCGTAACCAGCAGTAATTTGTTCCGCTCGAAATGTATGTGTTGGCTTCATATTACAAATCTCCTTTTCGATTGATACGAATTAATAAATAAATTAAATACGGTGCCCCAATAATCCCCGTAATTACGCCAACAGGATATCTGGTATCGAATGCGAACTGACCGATTAAATCTGCCGCCAATACTAAAATAACGCCAATTAAGCCAGCAGGCACGATATTTGAAAAGCCTACACCAACAATCTTTTTGGCAATTGGACCTGCTAGAAAGGCAACAAAGGCAATCGGTCCGGCAGCTGCTGTAGCCAACGCAATCATTAAAACCGAGCTAAGCAAGAGCACCAACCTCGTTTTGTTTGTAGCAACGCCAAGTGATGTCGCTGCTAGTTCACCAAGCTCTAATATTTCTAATCGACTAGCCAAAAAAAGAACAATGGGGGTGCAAATTAAAACGGCTATAATTAATGGATAAAGATTTTCCATTTTCGCACCATTCAAACTTCCGCTTAACCAACGCATAGCCGAAGGGAGGTCATGCGTATTCCCAATAACCATTAAATAAGAAATAAACGCATTTAACATTGCTTGAATACCGATGCCGATTAAAATTAATCGACCAATTGAGAACGAGCTACCTTTAGATAATATAAAAATAACGATAGCAGTTAAAAGACCGCCTATTACTGATGCAATCGAGACAAATGCATTACTCGCATGCAGAACAATAATGCAAAAGACAGCAGCAGCACTTGATCCAGCAGTGATGCCAATTACATTTGGATTGGCTAATGGATTGCGCAACATTGTTTGAAAAATGTAGCCACCAGCCCCAAATGCAAAGCCAGCAAATAGTCCAACGATCATTCGTGGTAATCTAATTGTACCGACTGCAAAAGAAGCTCCTTTTACCTCCGCACCTAATAATACGCTGACAACATCTTTTACTGGATAAATGGTATTGCCTAGCATGAGCATCAAACCCATAAGTACAATTGAAATAACTGCTAGCAAACATGTCATAAGTAGGAAACGACGTTTTCGTTTCATTCTTGAACTATAAATAGACATCATTGTTTCATTCATCATAATGCACGCATTTTCGCTTTCATTGTAATAAAAATTAATAGGGGAGCTCCGATAAAGGCAGTTACAATACCTACTTCAAGCTCGCTCGGACTCCCTAATAGTCTTCCACACACATCAGCAATGGTTAAAATAATTGCCCCAGCGAATGCTGAAAGGGGAATAACATAGCGCACGTCTGGACCAATAATTAATCGAATTAAATGAGTTGCTAACAAACCGATAAATCCAATCGGTCCAGCTAATGCTGTTGCCACACCACACAATAACACGCCGCCAAATGAAGCGAGCAAGCGAATTGTCCCCGTTTTAACACCTAAGCCAGTCGCTACATCCTCTCCTAATGCTAGTGCATTCAATGCTGGCGCAGAGAAGATAGCAATACAAATTCCAACTATTAAGAACGGGATAAACAGTGAGATATTATCCCAGCTACCAGAACCTACACTACCAACTTGCCAAAATCTAAACTGGTCCATCACTTTCGTACGTGGAATCATAACAGCCACGACAAGTGATGATAGTATGGCACTTGTAGCAGCGCCGGCTAAGACGAGTTTGATTGGTGTGGCGCCGCCACTCCCGATTGAACCAACAGTAAAGACAAAAATAGCGGTAATCATTGCCCCTGCAATTGCCAGCCAAATATATTGATCCGCAGAACTAATATTAAAAAAGGCAATCCCACAAACAACAAATAAGGATGCCCCTGTATTTACACCTAGTATACTTGGATCCGCAATTGGATTACGCGTTACAGACTGCATTAATGCACCTGAAACACCTAAAGCGGCACCACACATAAAACAAAAAATTGTTCGAACAATTCTTTGTCGAACAACACTTGCCTCATGAGAAGCAACTTCTGAATGGAATAGACCATCCAGAAGTTGCGTCCAAGTAATCATCCGAGAACCAAATATAAGCGATGCCATCACACTTAGACAAAGTAATATAGCAAGCAAAATAATCAGCTTACCGAAGTGACGTGGCATCCATACATGCTTATTTTCTGAAACGGAAGTATTCATCATATTATTTCAACTTTTTCGCAACATCAGAGATTAATGCTAAGTACTCGTCAATTGTATATTGAATGGATAATGGGTTTGGATTACCTGCTGCAGCTAATGGCGTATTATCAGTTATGACAATGACTGAACCATTTTGGATTGCTGGCACTTTTCCTAAAATAGGGTCAGCTTGTAGTGCAGCCAAAGTTTTTTCATCACCATATGTGATAAAAATTTCTGCATCTTTTAAAGCATCTGCATTTTCAGCACTTAATTCAATATAGAAACTAGAGTCATCTTTTACTTGCTCTTTAATACTTGGTGGGTACTCCATACCTAATTCTTCTAAAAACTCACCACGAGGATCAGCAGGCGTATAAATATAAAACTTAGATAAATCAGTTGCATTGAACGAAGCAAATACTGCTTTTTTACCTTTTAATTCAGGTAATTCATTTGCCTTATCAGCTATTAACTTCTCTGTATCAGCAATCAATTGTTTGCCTTCCTTTTCCATCCCCATACCTTTTGCATTGTATAGGATTTGGTCACGCCATGAAATAACCCATGGAATTTCTGGGTATGCAACAACTGGCGCAATTTGGCTTAATGTATCGTAGTCTTCTTGTGTAATACCTGAATAGGCAGCTAAGATTACATCAGGATTTGAATCAGCAATTGCCTCAAAATCTAAACCATCCGTATCTTGATAAATATTAGGATTTTCTTCACCTAACTCTTTTAACTTGTCAGCTGTCCATGGCAGCATGCCACTATCATCCTGTACGCCGTAGTTTGCAGCAGAGAAGCCCACTGGCACAACACCAAGTGCTAATGCCACATCATGGTTTGCCCAAGCAATCGTTGCAACGCGTTCAGGTTTTTTATCAATTACAGTTTCTCCAAAAGCATGCTTAATAACGATTGGATATTGTGTATCACTAGCATCGGATTCTGGTTTTGAATCACTAGATGCAGCACCGGACTCTTTTTCTGCACATCCAGCTAAAGCTAAAGAAAAAATAGCTATAAATAACATTGTAAATAATGAAAAGTAACGCTTTGAATTCATATTAGAATGACACTCCTATTAAAAAAATAATTGATAATGATTATCACTATCGTTTGTAGTATATAACCAATACATATATATTTCAATAGAATATTTTTTAAATTAAAAATTGCGAATACTAAACATTTTTCTATTTCCTTAATTTGCATGCAATATAGTTCAATTAATGAATATTCTGATTTTATGCGGAATCGTTTGTTGGAAATGATACTATGAAAGAAGTAAGAGGAAGTTCAATTTGAAAAAGGGGGGCTTTCATGTCAGAACAAGAACGGGAAAATTTAAAAGTGAAAGAACAGCGAAAAAATCCTGGAGGCGCTTTGAACAGTGCATCTGCACAAGCGCATACCGGTTCACCTAGCAAAGGGTGTTTAGTCAATATTGGTTCGCTTGTCATGATAATCGTTATTATTTTGTTGGTAAAAGCATGTGCAAATTAAAGTTTTCAACTTATAAAAAGAGACGCTATCCTTTTGTTTGGGTAATGTCTCTTTTTTCATTATTTTCTGGTCGAATATTCTTTGCTGCATCTATAGCTTCCTTCGTAAGTAGTAAGTGAGACACTAAGATAGGAGGCTAGTTCACCTTCTATTTTCGTTCTAAATCCTCCTCCCTACACTTACACAATGAATGAGCATGTCACGATGTATACGTTTCAATTCTAAGAAAATTTCTAGGTGAGAAAATATTCTTTCTTGTTGTAAAGGTAATGTCCACAAACATGTTCAAATCAATTTTTTCATACTATAAGACATGCTTAGTCTCGGAGGGGGGTTGTATGTTTTTTCTGAAGAAAGGCTTGGTCATCATAATAGGTAGTATCTGTATATCATTAGGCATTAATCTATTTTTAACACCTTATCAAATACTAGACGGAGGCGTTGTAGGGGTAGCACTTATTTTGTATTATTTGTATCAACTAAAAATCGGACTTATGATTATTATTTTAAGCATTCCAATATTTGTTATCGCTTGGTTTAAATACAGAGCTTATTTCTACAATAGTGTACATGGCTTAATTGCTTCGTCTTTTATTATTGACCTGTTGAAGCCTATACGAAATATAATTCAAATCGATGCGATTTATAGTGCAATTTTTGGGGGCATTTTAGTTGGTTTTGGCATCGGTTTAATGCTTCGCTTTCAGACAAGCACTGGTGGAACAGATCTAGTTGCACAGTTTTTAAGTGATAAAACAGGCATTAATGTGGGGATTCTTATTTTTTTTATTGATTCGATTGTTATCGTTTTAGGTGGATTTCTATTATCTTCTAATACACTAATCCTTTCCATAATTACTGTGTTAGTAGTTGGTATTACGACAAGTATGATAACCAGTTATGCAAAATAAAAAATAGCTTCAGTAAACACTGAAACTATTTATAGATGAGCGTTAAGGTCAGTTATTCATCATCCGCTTTTTTGGATAGGCGGGTTTTACTTCCGCAATTAAAATAGCTAATAAAATTAATACTGCGCCAATAACCATTCTGCCTGTCAGTACTTCATGCAAAAATATTACCGAAAGCACCATACCGAAAAAGGATTCTGTTGATAAGATAATGGCTGCCTTTGTAGCCGTTGTATATTGATTTGCTACATTTTGGAAAAGGTACGCAATAGTAGTTGAAAAAATCCCTAAATAAATGATTGAATAGATAGCTTCTTTTTCAAGATTAGTAGGGATATCGCCTTGACTGACGACGACCAAGATACCCAAAACGGATGCTGTTATAAACTGCACAATGGTAAGAGCGATTGCATCTTCCTTTTGTACAAAAAGGTTTGTACAAAAAATATCGAAAGCAAAGGCAACAGCACATGCTAGAGAAAGGGCATCTCCTATATTCATTGTGAGGGAACCTTGTAATGATAAACAGCCAATTCCAACAAGCGCTATAATAGAGCCAATGATTTCGTAACCATCGATTCGGCGTTTATAGACGGCATAAGCAATAAGTGGAACAACGATTACATTAACAGCGGTTAAAAATGCATTTTTAGAGGGAGTCGTATATTGTAAACCAACTGTCTGAAGGGCAAAGGCAATATACAATATCGTGCCTAGTAAAACACCTTTCCAAACGACTGATTTTGTTGCTTTTTTTAATTTGTATCCAAAAATGACGGTTAGTATAATCGAAGCTAATATAAATCTTCCTGCCATCACTTGATAAGCAGTTAAATATTCTAGTGCAATGGCTGTAATAACAAACCCACTACCCCAAACGATAGCAGTTGTAAGCAACATGCCATCAGCTATGTATTGTTTCATCTTTCTTCCTCCTAACTCCAATAAGAATAGCATGAGAAGGAAGAAAATATTTTGACTTTGTTTCTAAACTTTCAGGCGTTTTTTTGTACTTATTCCAAAGCGAATATTTAATCGGCTATTTTGCTATGTAATAAGTACAATTTAACGGCTGCTGATAAGCGTTCATAAAAAACATAATCATTATCTAGCGGTGCTACCAATTGGCGGATTTTTGTCATGCGATATCGGATAGTATTGGGATGGCAGAAGTGCGCAACTGCCACTTCTTTTATGTTACCTTTCTTTGCAATATAGGTGATTGCGGTATTGATGAAATCAGTATCAATCTTTTCATCAAGTAAGGGCCCTAGATAGTTTTTTACATAATGCATGGCAAATTGAGGATCTTTGCGATGTAACTCAATTAGCAAGCTATCAGAACCAAGCTGAGTGTAATGACAAGTAGGAGTCATATCAATTTCTGCCATTAAGCGGGCAGCGAAAGCTTCCCGTACTGCAAGGTGAAGTGCCGTTTGTGTGATATGCACCTGGCTATAGCCAACAGTCAATTTGTCTGTAGAAATATCATACATTGTAAGCCATTCATTAAGAAATTTTTCGAATTGAAAATGCTGTGATAGATTGGTCATTAAGATAAAGAGGCTATTTTTGTATTTGCAAATAACTCCTGTTTTTAATAGTGGTTCCAATTGCAAAAAAGGTTGCATCCATTGTGTATTCGATACGGCTTGCATTTGAAAATTCGCTACGAATACATATTTTTCAAACGGTTTGTTCAATTGTTGTAAAAAAGATGTGATTTGCTCTGCAGAGACATCTTCGTTAATGAGACGTTTCATAATGGTTTCTAAAAAGAATGTATAGTCTTGCGTTTTTGCATAAGCCATTGTTTCTAAAATAATTTTTTCAAAAAATTCATCTCCACCAAATCGCAGGATCGGGAAATGATGTGCATTGGCTAATGCGAGTACCTCTTCTGGTAGATCATTATAAATAACAGGCTTATATGCTAATGCGCTTGCTTCTAACTGAATCAGATTTTTTACAGCATTTACCAAATAATCAGGCTGTTGCTTTGCAAATAATAAGCTACTAAGAATTACACTATTTGGTGTAAATATCGTTTCTCGAACAGTGTGAATATCAGGCGAAAATTCAAAATCTAGAATTTCAACATTTTGGACAGGTTTATGTAAACCATTGCTACCTGCAACGACTGTAAAATCCTTTGTAATCGGCAATTGCAAAAAGTTTTTTACGTTCATTTTGGAATCTAGCTACCTTTCCAGTAATTTATTATTAAGTATCGTACCATCATTTTAAGATAAATAAATATAGTTATTGTCTTTTATTGCAAATTTAAATGTTTCAATAGAGCCTGCGTTCATGTAATTTATTATTTTCAGTGACAGTCACTTTTTCGGAAATCAACATCGTTCTTTTTACAACTACTTCACAGAGCGTTTACAATGAAAGCTTACAATGGATACTAATAACCAATTTAAGAGGTGCAGAAATGGAGTCTGTTGTGAGACAAAGCGTAAAGACAAGCAATTTATTCTTATATTTAAATCATTTATATGAACAGCATCAAAGCAATACTTTATATATAAAACGGTTAAAAGCATTAAATAAAATTATCGAAACAAAAGATTTACATACTTTTTTTCAGCCAATTGTGGATTTACAAACAAAACAAACAATGGGATTTGAGGCATTGAATAGACCAACGCCTTCTAATTTATTTAACAATGTCGATCAATTTTATGAATTTGTAGGGCAAACGGATTGCGTGTTTTTATTTGAATGCTTTTGTCGGAACCTATCATTGCAACGCTTCAAAGAGCGCCTTCACGGGGAGTTACTGAACGAAGATTTTATCCTATTTCTCAATATCCATCCCAATGTATTGCTGGATAAAAAATATAATAGTGGAGAGACATTACAACTATTAAAAGAGCTAGGTATTAAACCACAGCAAGTAGTCTTTGAGTTAACGGAACGTAGCGCTGTGTTAGATTTTGTAGAGTTCGAAAGGGTATTATCACATTATCGTTCGCAGGGTTATCGAATTGCAGTGGATGATATGGGGTCCGGTTATAATAGTTTAAAAACATTGATTTATTTAAAACCCGAATTTATTAAGTTGGATCGCTCGTTAATTCAATATATCGATAAAAACAGTGAGCAGCAGCAGCTTGTTACATTGCTTATGAAATATGCGGAGCAAGCTGGAACAAAAATTATAGCAGAAGGCATAGAACGGCAAGAGGAGATCAATTATTTACAAGACATTGGCATCCATTATGCACAAGGGTATGCGTTAGGGAGGCCATCAAAAGACATTCAATTGGGGGAATTAAGGGTGGATGACCATGCAGATAGGAGAAGTCACAGAAAACGTTCCTAGTATTGATGAATTTGTGAAAAACAAAGATGTAGATTTACTTTTTACAAGCAATCCATCATTGCGAAGTGTTGTTGTTGTACGAGATGGCAGTCCAATTGGACATATTACCCGCACACATTTCTATCAAAAAATTGGTACACGCTATGGCTATAATCTATTTATGGGTCGACAAAACCAGCTGATTATTAAAGAAAATCCTCTAATTGTAGATTATGACACACCTATTATCGAAGTCAGTACAGAAGCGATGGGCCGACGAGCAGAGGACCTGTACGATGATATCATTGTCATTAAAAAAGGTGTCTATTTTGGTGTGGTCAGTATTAGAGAACTGTTGTTAAAGCTTGTAGAGACGCAAGTAGCCATTGCCAGCTTTTTAAACCCACTTACAAGCTTACCTGGCAATAAATTAATAGAAGAAAAATTACAAGCGGCATTACATCTTGAAACATATAGTCTCATTTATTTTGATTTGGATCATTTTAAAACGTATAATGACACCTATGGTTTTAATAAAGGAGACAAAATTTTACTGTATTTAACAGATGTTCTCAAAAGAAATATTGCAGGTGGAGAAGATTTTTTAGGACATATTGGTGGCGATGATTTTGTTGCTATACTCCCACATTATGAAGTAGCAATCATCTGTCAAACGATTATAGAAGAATTTGATGCGCAAATTATTGATTTTTACGAGCTGGAGGATTTAGTGAAATTACAAGTTCCTAATAGAGCTGGAAAATTAGAGCGTTTTTCATGTACTTCATTATCAATTGCGGTTATTACAAACGAATACCAGCAATTTACTTCAGTTGACCAACTATCAGATGCAGTAGCACGATTAAAAAAGGAATGCAAAAAGATATATGGAAGCTGTTATCTAATTAATGACAAAGCAACCTACCTTATACATTAAATATTGAAGATGCAGGGTGATTTACCCGCGGAGCAGAGGGGGATACCCGCGAAAAAAGGTGAATTACCCGCGGAGCAGAGAGATACCCGCGAAATAGAGTAGTTTACCCGCGGAGCAAAGAGGAATACCCGCGAAGAAGAGAGGTTTACCCGCGAAAAAAGGTGAATTACCCGCGGAACAGAGAGAAATACCCGCGAAATAAAGCAAAATACCCGCGAACAGCATTAAAACCTACCTCGTCTTATAAACGAGGTAGGTTTTTTTATTAGTAAGCACTCCAGCCAGCATCAGCTGCTAAAGCGACACCGTTAATAAGGCTGGAATCTTCAGAAGCTAAAAATAGTGCAATATTAGCAATATCTGAAACTTGACCAGCTTTTGGCATAAGTTGTACACCGCGTACGGATTGTTGCATACCAAATGGGTCAACATTCGTCATGGCTGCAGCAAAGCCAGTTTCTACATGTGCGGGTGCAATCGCGTTGCAACGGATATTTTGTGAACCGTAGTGCGAGGCAATATTTTTTGTCATACCTACAACTGCGTGTTTCGCTGTAGTATAAGCTAGTCCACCGCGACCGCCCGTTAATCCTGCAATGGACGCCATGTTGACAATTGTTCCACCGCCATTTTCAATGAATATTGGTAATACTTGTCGAATAGCTCGCATTACACCACTTACATTAATGTCCATGACACGTTGCCAAACTGCATCTTCGACATTCGCCGCTGCCTGCATATTGTCACCAACTCCGGCATTATTGACTAAAATATCTATACGACCAAAATGAGCAACCGTATTAGCCATCATTTTTTGAATATCTTCTTCTACCGCAACATTTACTTTGACACCAAATGCCTCAAAGCCAGCTTTATTAAACTCAGTAACAGTTGCATTTAATGCGTCCTCATTGAAGTCTGCAATAACAACTTTTGCCCCTTCTTGTGCATATTTACGCGCAATTTCTTTACCGATTCCTGCTCCACTACCTGTAACAATCGCTACTTTATTTTGCAATTTTCCCAAAATTATTTCCCTCTCTCACAATAAGTTTACTGTTAAACTAATTTGATTGTAGTCCTTTTTAGTCGTTAAATCAAAGAAATTGAACCGCTTACATTTTTAAAAACCTTAATCTTAATAAAACATACTTGAATAATAGGTATTATAGGTATATAATTCGGTTTACATTATAAATAAAACATCTTAGGAGGCTTTCTATTGTCAACTTTACAAGTCATTCTTAACGTAGCACTGTTACTTGCTTGCGTTGGAATTTTAGTTATTATGAATAAAAAACACGTGAAATTTTCAAATCGTGTTTTTGCTGGTCTAGGTTTAGGTATCGCACTAGGTCTAGGGTTGCAATTATTTTACGGTATTGACTCGGAAATTTTAGCCAAGACAACATCTTGGTACAACATTATTGGTACGGGTTATGTGAAACTGTTACAAATGGTGGCAATGCCTCTAGTATTTATTTCTATTTTGATTGCCTTTACGAAAATGACAATTGGCAAAAATTTTGGCAAAATGGCCGCTTTAATTTTAGCAATTTTAATCGGTACGACAGCAGTATCAGCAGCAGTAGGGATTCTTTCAGCAACAATATTTGATTTAGATGCTACTCAAATTATGCAAGGCGACGCTGAAACAGAGCGTGGGGCATATATAGAAGAAAAGACAACGGGCATGACTGCACCTGATTTACCAACGCAAATTATTGAATTGTTCCCAGCGAATCCATTTCTTGATTTAACAGGTGCTCGTTCGACATCTACAATCGCAGTTGTTATATTTGCAGCATTTTTAGGTTTTGCTTATTTACGTGTCGCACGTAAAGATGGAGAGATGGCTGCAACCATTAAAAAAGGCATTGATGCAGTGCATGCATTAGTAATGGGTGTTGTAACAATTGTTTTACGCTTAACACCATATGGTATTTTAGCCATTATGGCACGCACAGTCGCAACATCTGATTTCGGGGCAATTTACAACTTAGGTAAATTCGTTATTGCTTCTTACGTTGCGTTAATTATTATGTTCCTTGTTCATTTACTAATTATTTCTCTAAGCGGTCTAAATCCGTTTACGTATTTAAAAAAATCGCTTGAAACACTATTATTTGCCTTCACTTCACGTTCAAGTGCGGGGACTCTACCTATGAATATTAAAACGCAGACTGGTAGACTTGGTGTACCAGAAGGGATAGCAAACTTTGCAGGTTCATTTGGTTTATCAATTGGTCAAAACGGTTGTGCTGGTGTATATCCTGCAATGCTTGCAATTATGATTGCACCAACTGTCGGCATTAATCCACTAGATCCTGTATTTATCATTACAGTTATTGCAGTGGTTGCAATTAGTTCGTTCGGGGTAGCAGGTGTTGGTGGTGGTGCAACATTTGCAGCTATTCTTGTGCTATCAGCGCTTCATCTACCCGTTGCACTTGCCGGTATTTTGATTTCAATTGAGCCATTAATCGACATGGGGCGTACCGCTCTAAATGTAAGTGGATCAATGACAGCAGGGGTTACAACAGCACGTGTAACGAAAGAGTTGGATACAGAAATATATAATAATAAAGCTGTTAGCGCACAAGTTTCTGACTTATAGGCTTGTAAAATGAGTTTGGAACATAACAAACATAGCAAAAAAGTGTTAGATTGATTGAAGTCAATCTAACACTTTTTCTCTTTTGTACAGTCAATAAGTATTTTTTATGTTTTCAGTGCTTTTGGCTGTGTCATCAATGTACTTTGCAATAATATGGTTGTCAGCTGTGATGTTTTCAATTGATGCATTCATTTGTTGTAAGGTTGCAGTGGCTTCCTCAATAATGGCAGCAAAATCATTTGTCGACGAGTCAACATTTTTGCTGTTTACAGCTACTTCATTTGATAAATGTTCAAATTCATCAAATTTTATTTTTAATGAATGTAAAATATTGCTTAATTGAATAAAGTTTGAATTAACTAACTTTGTAGATTCTACACTTTGATGCAATGTGTCGCTACTTCTTGTCATGTTCACCTGTGCTAATTTATTCGTTGTATTGACATCCGTTAAATTTTCACTGATTTTGACAGTAAGATTATTCGTTAAATCCGCTAAATTTCGTATTTCTTGAGCCACAACAGAAAATCCTTTTCCAGCATCCCCAGCACGAGCCGCCTCAATCGAAGCATTTAATGCCAATAAATTTGTCTGTTCCGTTATTTGTTGAATATCATTGGCAAACTGATTTGTTTCTTCAATTTTTTCCGTTAAGGTTTTGAAGTTTTCACTTAAGTTGGATATTACATTTTGCAGACTATTCATCTCCGTTGTAAGATGATTTATTTTATTTTGGCCTTCATCGGCTAAGTTACTAGATTGAATAGAGTCATCTATTAAACGAACTGTTATGTCATTCATGGAATGGATTGCTGCTAAGTTATTTTGTGCACTATCCGCTATTTTAGATATTTGCTCACTTTGCAACATACTACCTGATGAGATTTCATTCATGGCTAGTTGAATTTCTTCTTGCGATCTTAAACCAAATTGAACTTTTTCGTTAATTTTACTAATGCTTTCAGCAATAACGGCGATTTCGCTTTCTAAATGAAGTCTATGTTCTTCTTTTGTTTTTGCATCGGCTTCTGCGATTTCACTATATGCTTGTAACTTTTTAAATTGGTTTTGATTCATACGGATTAGGATTGTTAACAGAAATCCAATAAACAAATAAATGATAACAAAAGAAGTAATTTTTTCACTAGCAAATTCAGGTTTAGGGAAGAGATAAATTAAACCAAGCGTTATAAACCCTAGACTATAGCCAATACTAAATATTTTGGTATTAAATTGAACAGCAGAAAAGATAGCAAAGAAAAAAATTGAAAGAGCAGTGGATAATTCCCCACCATAAATCATGACTAAACCAATATTAAAGATATTCATAATGATCACGATCAAATAGGGGAAGACATACTCTTTTTGATAACGATTACTGACTATATATAACAATGGATAAAAAATAATTTGAAAGCTATAAAAAAAGATAATCCAAAAATCTGGTTTTAAAGATAATGTGCCGAGTAAACCTAAAATTGTTGAAGCTAAATAAGTAAAAAGCATCAGCTTATTTTTATTTTTCAAGTCCATTAATTTTAATTGCTCAATCATATTGCACTAAAGACCTCCTGTTTAATTTATT
>ENA-UOOR01001708-UOOR01001708.1-fermentation-metagenome-genome-assembly--contig:-NODE-1708-length-24837-cov-6.983093_pt1 | contig 24837 bp, 20 predicted proteins | sample MGYA00245780_ERZ724029 | MGnify/ENA primary metagenome ERZ724029 (study PRJEB28704, sample SAMN03018315) | fermentation metagenome | biome: anthropogenic terrestrial biome; feature: soil; material... | reverse complement strand
CGCAGGTGATGATCGGAATGCTCAAGGACGACGTGGACCTGTACAAGCAGTTCGCGAACAACCCGTCGTTCAAGCGGGCGGTTTCGGAGGCGGTGCTGGGGTTGATTGGTGGGGGAGGGTAGTGGCGGCCACAAGTAGCCAGCACTTCTTCGTGTGGAGATCAAAGGAGGGACACGGTGAGCGAAAACGCGGTCCTGTTCGTGAACGTCGGTTGGTCGGCACTCTATGACGGAAAAAGCCCGATAATTGGGGGCTTCAGCTTTCTCAACACGAACAGGCGGAGCAGAACGGGGTGGGTGAGAGCTGGTTGTTCAAGCCCGACGGTCAAGGCGTTCATGCCGGTGGAATTGGTTTCGGGAGGGTTTCAGTCGAGGCGCTCGATGTTGTGTTCGTTGCACGAAACCCGGAAAGCGGCAGGCATGAAGTCGTTGCGCTTTTCTGCGACGCGGGTTGGGAGAGCGAGTGGCTTAGCGCAAAGAAGGGCGGGAAGGAACGGGAATGGGTCACCGCGTACTCGAGCGATGTCCGGACGTTCAAGGTCGGCGATCGGCCGCAGGTTGATTGGCCCATCGGTCGCGTCAACCGCCGGTGGGCGAGAGGCGGCAACAACGACTGGGAACGACTGGCGAAGCTGTTCGACCTACTCATCAAGACGAATCCGCGTAGGAGCGAAGCCGGAGGCAACCCGGGTGGTTTGATGCCGAGTGCCAACGTGCTTGAGAAGGAGATCAAGAAGCTCTCGGCCAGCAATCGCAAGCGGATGCTCGCCGAGGTCCGCAGGGCAATCCGCGATCAACGACTCAGGCCGGTTGTGATCGCCAATTGGGGTGCGAGGTGCGCGGCGTGCAATCTCAAATTGGCGACGAGGGCAGGCCAGCTCGAATGCGAGATTGCACATGTTCGCGAGGTCAAGGACTCCGGCCTGGATGACTCGGCGAACGCGCTTCCGCTCTGCCGGACGCATCATTGGGCCTTTGATCGGATGATGTGGGGCATTCGACCTGACGACCGTGTCGTGGTCGTCCGCGACGAGTACCTGGACACGCCGCTCAAGAAGATTGACGGCCGAAAGAGCGATCCCGACGGCCTTCTCGATTCGGCTGCTCTCAAACACCGCTGGAAGCAGTTCACCAAACCGGCCAAGTAGGTCGAGCGCCGCGTTTACTCGACCAGGATGCGTGCTCCGCCGCGGGCGACGAGGAAAGGCTTGGATCGGCCGTGGACGAGTTCGGTCACCTCGGTGCCGGTTGTTGCCACACGTCCTCATCGCTCGGGAGAGGCTCGTTTAACTCCACTGCTGTGTCGCGTTGTCGCGTAATCCGTCGGGAGATCTCGAATGACACCGCTTGAAGTCCACTCGTACGACTGGTCCGGAGCGGGCAGCCATTCGGAGCGGAAGCGAGGCATCGTTTTGTGCCACGGCTGCCCTGGTTCCGTTCCTGCTATCAAGTCCGGTTGGTCACGCCACCAGGTATTCCAAAACCTCTGCACCTTGGCATCGGAGGCGTCAACTACCGGCAGGATCCTCGTTGGCATGGATTGCGCCTTCTCGTTCCCGTTTGGCGCGAAGGGCGGGCGGTTCCCCGACGGCAGCGCCTCTCGAGCAGAGTTCTGGAAGGTCGTTCACGCGAGCGTGTGGTCGCAGGATGCCCAGGCGTACGTTGATGCCTTCCGAGGGCACTTCCTCTGGTACGACCAGATCGCGGGCAGACAGCACACGGGATGCGACTACCGTGATGCTCGTCGCGATGCCGATCTCGCTGCCGCGAAAGCCGGGGCGCACGCGAACACAGTGTTCAAGCTTGTTGGTAGCAACCAGGTCGGGAAAGGGTCGCTTTGCGGAATCGCCCTCCTCGAGGCTCTTCGGCTGCACTGCAAACAACAGAAGATTCCGCTCGCCGTCTGGCCCTTCTTTCTTCAGACGGCCTCCGGAGAGGTGCAGGCCCTGCCGCGCTTGAGTCCGTCCGAGTGCGCCCCGGAGAGATGCCTCGTTGTCGTCGAGACATATCCATCTCTGCACTGGGCGATGGCTGGCTCACCCGGAAAACGTCCGTGGGATGCGCCGGCAAGCTGGCCGAAGGTAAGGACCCGCTTCAACGCCAACGTAGCTCATGTCCAGCCGAACAGCGGCGACGAGGGCGACGCGCTGATCGCCTGGTACGCTCTCAGCGATTCGCGCTCGCGCGCGTGTGTGCCGTCGGGTGAGTGGAGCACTGTTGCCGAAGAGGGATGGATCTTTGGCCTGTAGCCCGCTTCAGTGCTTTCTGCGCGCCACGCCTCGCCGTTCCACCTCCGCTCGGTCCCGCTCGCCGCCATGCGCCGGCAGACCACCCCCGCACCTGGACCCGAGCAAACACTCCCAACCCGCCACCAACCGCCCGGTGTCCTCGGCATCGCACATCTCGGACCCCGCCGAGACCTCACCCCGGCAGACCAACCGACCGCGACTGCCAGAAACCGCGGCTTCCCGGCTGCAAGTCGGGTCCTGACTGTCCATAAGTGCGACTCGCCCCCGTCAACAGGCGTTCCGAAGGCCTGAGAACGCGATTTCGCGGCGGCGACTCGCGGTTGAAGGCCCTGAACAGCCGGCTTGCACGCTGCAACTCGCGGTTTCAGGGCCAGAGAAGGCGACTCTCCGCCAGCGAAGGGCCTGCTTTGCGCCTGTGAAGGCGACTTGCACGCCGGAAGCCGCGTCTCGAGGCGCGGAGCAAGCAAGTGGTCCGCAAAGAGGAGGAGCCCGGCGGGCTTCGCCGGGCTCCTGCTGTGCGGCTCCAGGACTCGGACGCGCTACCCGTCGGCAGGCGGGTTCTCGGGGGCGATCGTCGCGGCTTCGGCAGCCGCCTCGATCGTCTGCCCCGGGTGCCGGGTCGAGGGGCGGACGCGACGCGCGAGGGTCTTCTCCCCGGCGGCCTCGAGCAGCGTGCTGAGCAGCGTCGCAGTGAGCGAAAAGATGCGGTCATTCTCCTCGATGGCGCGGTTCTTCGTCTGCTGGGTGGTTTCGGATTCGCGCTTCTCGCGCGCCAGGGACGTGAGCGCCGAGCCCAGCGGCTCGAGCTGCCCGGTGAGCTTGGTGGTCCAGCCCGCCTTGTCGAACGTGTAGCCCTCGATCCGGGAAGTCGCTGGCGGGGTCCAGTTGGACATCCTCTCGAGGACCATCTTGCCCAGGGAGTGGAGCGCAGTGGGGTCGACGGGCGGACGCGCCTCGAGGCCGAGGTCGCGTTGCGCTCCGTCGCCATAGATGAAGCCGACCGTCTCGCGCAGATCGCCGAGGACCTGGCGAGCCTTCAGCTCCGACTCGTCGCGCTGCTTGCGGAAGGGCGCGTCGTCGTCGAGCTCGGCGAGGTGGGCGTAGTCGGCCGCGATCATCGCGCCGTCGGCGGCTTCCAGCTTGCCGCCGAGGACCTCGAGGAACGCAGTGGTCACTTCGGGCGGGACGCCCGGCCATTCGAAGAGCTTCCGGGCGAGGAGCGGCTTGTTCTCGAAGATGGACGCGAGGACCAGGACTCCGGACTTGTGGCGAGCGTTGACCAGCTTGGACGGCATGGTGTGGACCTCCCCGTTCCGGTCGCGAAGGCCTGGATGGCCGGAGGAAGCGCGCGGAACGAGGGGAAGAGACCACAGGTGCGCGATCGACTGCAAGTACTACGACCGCCAGTGTTGACAACAATACAAATGGGGCGGCGGGTCGTCCTGGCTTTGGCGGGCTCGAAACCCCCGGTTCTCTGTCCAGATCGAGGTGGGAGGGCGAATTTACGACTCGAGTTCCCGGTGGTCGCCTCTACGCTGCCAAGGGACAGCACGCGATGTTCCTCGGTGCTCCAAGCATCGAGTCGGCCGGAGGTTCTGCTCGGATGGTTGCGGCCGGCCCTCTCCCCTAAATCCCCTCTTCCCGCGCAAGCGCGGGAGAGGGGACTTACACTTGCTCGCGCGCGGGGGCTCTACGGCCGATCAATGGGACATAGGCAGGAGCTGGAGCTCCGACCTCCAGCTGTGTCGGAGCTGGAGCTCCAACCTCCAACCCTGCGTCGGATCCTCCGCGGATGGTTCCGGCCGGCCCTCTCCCCGAAATCCCCTCTTCCCGCGCAAGCGCGGGAGAGGGGATTTTCACTTGCTCGCGCGGTGGTGGCTCTACCCCCGCTGGGCGCCCCGACGCGCGGGGCAACCGGAACACTCTCCGCCAGAGCAGGACGGGACCCCGCTCAGAATCGCGAGCTGCGTCGAAGCTGGAGCTCCAACCTCCAGCTACTCCGTCTTCGCCGTCATCCCGAGCTGCTCGAAGAGGAACGAGTACATGTCGGCCGACTTCGCTATCGACTTCTTCACCTGGTCGGCACCCGAGTGCCCGGCGTTGGCCTCGATGCGCAGCAGCACCGGCGCCTCGCCGGCGGTGTCGTGCTGGATGGCGGCGACGAACTTGCGCGCGTGCATCGGGTCGACGCGGTCGTCGTGGTCGGCCGAGAGCATCAGTAGCGCGGGGTACTTCGTGCCCTGCTTCGTGCGGTGGTAGGGCGAGTAGGCGACGAGCAGCTTGAACTCGTCCTCCTTCTCCGCGGTGCCGTACTCGGGGATCCAGGTGCGGCCGCTGCCGAAGAGGTGGTAGCGCACCATGTCGAGCAGCGGCACCGCGCAGACGACCGCGCCGTAGAGCTCGGGCCGCTGGGTCATCGCCGCGCCGACGAGCAGGCCGCCGTTGCTGCCGCCGTAGATGGCGAGCTTCTTCGGGCTCGTGTAGCCGTTGGCGACCAGCCACTCGGCGGCGGCGACGTAGTCGTCGAAGACGTTCTGCTTGTTGGCGCCTTTGCCCGCGTCGTGCCAACGCTTGCCGTACTCACCGCCGCCGCGCAGGTTGGGCACCGCGTAGACGCCGCCCGCCTCGAGCCACGGATAGATGCTCGAGCTGAACCACGGGGTCATCGAGACGTTGAAGCCGCCGTAGCCGTAGAGCAGCGTCGGGTTCGAGCCGTCGCACGGCAGGTCCTTGCGGCGCACCACGAACATCGAGACCTTGGTGCCGTCCTTCGACGGGAACCAGACCTGCTCGGCCTCGTAGGGGCTCGGATCGATCGGCAGCTTGACCTCCGACCACAGCTCGGTCGCGCCCGTCTTCATCGACAGCTTGTAGACCTGCCGCGGCACGGTGAAGGAGCTGAAGGAGTAGTAGGCCTCCTCGTCGTCCTGCAGGCCGTAGATCGGGCTGGTCGAGCCGATGCCCGGCAGCGCGATTGTCCGCACCGGCTTGCCGTCGAGCGTGGTGACGCGCAGCTCGTTGGCCGCGTTCTTCATGTAGAGCAGGGCGAGCTGCCCGAAGACGATGGTCATCCCCTCGAGCGCGGCCTCGGGGTCCTCGGGGACGATCTCCTTCCAATTCGCGCGCTCGGGCTTGGTCGCGGCGACCTTGAAGACGCGCTTGTTCGAAGCGCCTTCGTTGGTGACGACGTAGAGCTGGTTCTTCCAGGCGCTCACCTCATAGGTCGCGTCCTTGCCGAGGACGAGCGGGCGGAAGGTGTCGCCCTTCTTCTTCAGGTCGCGCAGGTAGACGTCGTTCTCGTTCCAGCCGCGCTGGATGTAGACGAACAGCCAGCGGCCGTCGCGCGAGACCCCGCCGCCGAGGAACGAGGACGGGTTGCCGGTCTTCGGGTGGATCACCGGGTCCTGCTTCGGGTCGGTGCCGAGCGCGTGGAAGCGCAGCTCGGTGTAGCCAGGCCGCTCGGAGGCCGGGATCGACGGGTCGGTCGGCAGGTACTCGTAGTAGAAGCCCTTGGCGTCCGGCGTCCAGCTCGGGCTGGCGTACTTGGCGCCCTCGATGACGTCGAGCTTGGAGACCTCGCCCGAGTCGACGTCGAGCACGTGGAGGGTCGCCTCGTCGGCGGCGTTGGGCCGCACCGCGTAGGCGACCTTCTTGCCGTCCCAGGACGGCGTCCAGATGCCCAGGGAGACCGTGCCGTCCTCGCTCCACTGGTTCGGGTCGAGCAGCACCTTCTCCTCGCCGCCGGCGCCCTCGCGCCAGTAGATGATGGCCTTCTCCTTGTCGGCGTGCGTGCGCGAGTAGAAGAGCCGGCCCCCGCGCTTGTGCGGCACGGAGATCGAGTCGACGTAGAACAGCTCGCGGAAGCGCTTCTCGAGCGTCTCGCGCCCCGAGCGCGCCGCGAGCCAATCGCGCGCCGCCTTGTCTTGAAGGCGCATCCACTCCTGCACCTCGGGCGCCTTCTCGTCCTCGAGCCAGCGATACGGATCGGCGACTTGCTGGTCGAAGAGCGCCTCGAGGATGGCGTCGCGCCGGGTCTCGGGGAAGGCGCGCCGGGGCTCAGCCTTCACTTCGACAGGGGTCACTTTCGCAGGCTCCTTGATGGCCTCCCGCGAGCTCGAGCAGGAGGCGAAAGCGAGGGCCAGGCAACTGGTGAGGATCGTGGTGCGCATGGTTTCTCCGGCGAGCGAAGTGGAAGAACGGTCAACCGGCTCAGCGCGGGCGGCCGTGCTCCCTGTAGTAGTCGGCGAGCACTCCGCGGACCGTCGGCGCCGCGGAGTGGTCGGGACAGATATCGACGAAGGCCTGATAGGCAGTCGCGGCTATTTTGATGTTGCCGAGATAGGCGTGCACGACGCCGAGGTGAAGCAGCGCGATGGAGGCCTGGGGTTCGAGCTGGCGCACCTCTTCGAGGGCCGCGCGCGCCTGCTTCATGCGCTTCTCGTCGACCAGACGCTTCGCCTGGTCGAAGGCCTGGGCGGCCTCCGGGAGCTTCGGTAGGCCGCAGTGGGCGCCATCGGGCAGGACGTCAATCTTGACCGGGGCGGGCGTGCCCGAGTCCGGAGCTTTCGGAACGGGCGGCGAGCCCTTGACCACGACCAGGTAGCTGCTGCGCCGCTCCTGGGCATTCCAGACCCAAAGCTGCGAGCGCCCATCGGCGAGCGCCTTGATGAGCAGGGTCGAGCCGGACTGCGGGCGTACGTCGATGACCGCCGAGTCGTCGACGAAGATCCGCGAGAGGGAGCCGACCTCGAGTGGGTGCGACTCGCCGACCTTGAGCACGATCGTCGGTTGGGCCCGGGACGGGGGCGAAAAGGCGAGCAGGCTGCAAGCGGCGAAGGCGCTGCAAAGGGCGAAAATCCGGTTCATCGCATCCCTCCCTGCGGTGGTTGGACTACTTCACATCGGTCAAAAGCTCGACGACAGCGCTCAGGACCCAATAGACCGCGAGGAAGCCGCCAGCGACGAGCAGGGCGGCCTTCCCCTTGCGCGTGAGGAGCGGAGGCGGAGGAGCGAACTCGAGGACCCCGCGGTGGTCCTCCGCGGTGCCGGCGATGTCCGCGGCCCAGACCTGCGCCTGGCGCCAGCGCGCCACGACCTCGTCGGTGCTCGCCGCGAGCAGCTCCTTGCCGAGCTGCGGATCGAAGACGATGCCCTCGACGCTCTTGGCGGCGTCGAGCAGACAGGCGACCACCCGGCGAAACTCCTCTTCGGTGCCGCCGAAGGGCACCTCGAAGTCGGCGCCGCGGATCGCCGCCTTGACGCGGAAGAGCCGGGCGCTCAGGCGGGCCTCGCCGTTGCGAATCGTCCACGATTCGGCGGCGGGGGCCGGCGGCGGGGCAGAGTCGCCAAGCGGCTGAGCATCGGCGGCCGGAGCGCCCCCAGCCTTCGCGTCGGGCGAGCTCGTGCCCGATTCCTCGCCAGGCGAAGGGCCAGGGGCCGGTGGGGTCGCAGACACCGGCTCTCGACTCTCGACCGTGGCGTCGACCGATTCCTCGACAGGCGCATCGCCATGAACCGGTGGGCTCGCAGACACCGGCTCTCGACTCTCGGCTGAGCTCTCGACTCCCGACTCTCGACTCTCGGCTGTCGCGTCGACCTCCGCGCTCACTCCCTCGCGCGCCAGCACCTCCAGCCGTGCGAGGAGGGCAGGGCCATCGAGGTTCTGGTCGGGCGTGCGGGGGCGGATGACGAGCTCGTAGCCCAAGGTGCACCTGTGCGAAGAGGACCGGCGGTGGCCTGCTTGCCGGTGTTGGAATTCGGCCATTATACTCGCGGCCTCTCGACGAACCGGAAGGTGCCATGGCTTTTCGAGCGGGCCGGTTCACGCTCCACTCCGTGCTCGACGGCTTCTATCGCCTCGACGGCGGCTCGATGTTCGGCATCGTCCCGCGCGCCGTGTGGGCGGGCGAGCATCCGCCCGACGAGCAGAACCGGATAGAGCTGGCGTTGCGCTGCCTGCTCGTCGACACCGGCGAGCGCAAGGTGCTCGTCGACACCGGCATCGGCGACAAGCTGGCCAAGGCCGAGCAGGTGCTCTTCGCGGTCGACCGCAGCCGCTACAACCTGGACGCCGAGCTCGCCCGCGCCGGGGTCTCGCGCGAGCAGATCACCGACGTCGTGCTCACTCACCTGCACTTCGACCACGCGGGCGGCACGACGATTAGGCGCCCGGACGGCCGGATGGAGCTCGCCTTCCCCAACGCGAGCTACCACCTGCAGCGGCGCCACTGGAAGTGGGCGCACCATCCCACCGACCGCGACCGGTCCTTCTTCATCGACGAGAACTTCCTGTTGCTCGAGCAGAGCGGGCGCCTGCATCTGGTGGAGGGCGAGTGCGAGCTGTGCGAGGGCGTCCATCTCCTCGTCTCCGAAGGTCACACCGTCGGCGGGCAGCTCGTGCGTGTCGAATCCGAGGGCGTGCAGGTGATCTTCTGCGGCGACCTCGTGCCGACCCGCGCGCACCTGGCGCCGAGCTTCCAGATGGCCTTCGACCTGCACCCGCTGACGATGCTCGAGGAGAAGCGGATGCTGCTCGCCCAGGCGCTCGAGGACGAGGCGATCCTCTTCCTGCAGCATGACCCGAAGGTCGCCGCGCTGCGGGTGCGCGAGGTGGACGGTCTGATCGTCGCTGGCGACACGGTTGCCTTCTGAAGCGCGACCCCCTAAACCAGCGCCCCATGACCGAGCCCTCCGTCACCATCTCGCGCCGGGGCGTAGACCGGCTCAACGCCGGCCACCCCTGGATCTACCGCTCCGATCTCGTCCGCGAGGCCGCGCCGCTCTCCGGCGGCGAGATAGTCCGCGTGGTCGATCAGCGGGGCTGGTTCAAGGGGCGCGCGCTCTATTCGTCGAAGAGCCAGATAGCGCTGCGCATGCTGACGCTCGAGGAAGTGCCCTGCGATCGCGACTTCTTCCTCGCGCGCTTCCGCGCGGCGCTCGAGCTGCGCGAGCGCGCCTTCCCCGGGGCCGACGCCTGGCGTCTGGTGCACGGCGAGGCGGACTTCCTGCCCGGAATCGTCGCCGACCGCTACGGCGACTGCGTCGTCCTGCAGCTCCTCGCCCAGGCCACCGACGCGCGGCGCGAGCTCTTCACGTCGATAGTGCAGGAGCTGTTGCGGCCACGCTGCATCGTCGAGCGCAGCGACGCGAAGGTGCGCCTGCTCGAGGGGCTCGAGCAGCGCAAGGGCGTGCTCGCCGGCACCGTGCCCGACTACCTCGAGTACCGCGAGGGCGAGGTGCGCCTGCGGGTCGATCCGATGGGCGGCCAGAAGACCGGCAGCTTCCTCGACCAGCGCGAGAACCATCTGGTCGCCGGCCAATACGCCAGAGGCGCAGGGCTCGACTGCTTCTCGTACACCGGCGGCTTCGCGCTGCAGATGGCGCGCGGTTGCGACCGGGTGACCGCCGTCGAGATCAGCGGGCAGGCGGCCGAGCAGATCCGCGCGAACGCCGCGCTCAACGGCCTCTCCAACCTCGAGGTCGAAGTCGCCAACGCCTTCGACTTCCTCAAGGCGAAGACCGAGACGCCCGACCGCTACGACATCGTGGTCCTCGACCCGCCGGCCTTCGCCAAGAACAAGGCGGCAATTGCCGCGGCCGAGCGCGGGTACAAGGAGATCAACCTGCGGGCCTTCCAGCTCCTGCGGCCCGGCGGCTTCCTCATCTCGTCGAGCTGCTCCTTCCACATCTCCGAGGAGCACTTCGAGGAGATCCTGCTGAGCGCCGCGGTCGATGCGCGCAGGCAGGTGCAGATAGTCGAGCGGCGCGGCGCCGGACGCGACCATCCGGTGGCGCTCGGGGTGCGCGAGACGCGCTACCTGAAGTGCTTGGTGGTGCGCGTGCTGTAGCCGGCCACCTCGGCGAAAGCCCCATTCCCTCGGCTGCCTCTTCGGTCCGCTCTTCGCTTGCCGCGCGCCACTCTGTGAAAGCCCCCTCCCCTCGGGCGCGCTGATGAGGTCGCGACGAGCAGAAGCCGCGCTCGCGCGCCCGAGGGAGAGTGGGGTTTGGGGACCTACTCGGCAGGGTTTGACCAGATTGGCAAGAATCTGCGGCCTGAAGTCTGACGACTGGGGCCTGCCGGCCGCCCCGATCTCCCGGATTCCTCTTGGTTCCGGCTCGGCCGGCTTGGGGAGGGGAGCAGCGACCTCGAACTTCATGCCGGGCTCGCAGTTGACGCGAGTCGCCGTTTCGCACCGAGCCAAGGATGACGAACGAGCGACGCGGACAGGGGCGGGCAGTGCAGGCGACCGGGCGCGATGCCCCAGAGTTGCCACCCGCGTCGGCGCCAAGGTAATCCCGGCGCCATGACCGCACCTCACCCCACGGCCCCGAGCTTCTCGCCGCCCCACCTCACCTTCTTCTGCGAGCTCGAGCCCGCGCCGCTCGTCAAGCTGTTCGAGAACCCCGAGGTGATCGACGGGCTTCGCGCGTTGGGCGCCGGTGTCAGCCTGGGCCTGCTCGACTTGTCGGAGGCGCGCGCCAGCATCGTTCGCCGCCTCGACGAGGCGGGGATCCCGGTGACCGCGTGGCTCCTGCTGCCGCGCGAGCAGGGCTACTTCCAGCACGTCGAGAACGTGGCCGAGGCGACCGAGCGCTTCGACCAGCTCGTCGAGTGGACGCGCCGCGAGCGGCTCTCGTGGGCCGGCCTCGGGCTCGATCTCGAGCTGGACCGGCGCGAGATCGAGCTCTTCAGTGCGCAGCCTTGGCGCGCGGCTCCGGTCATCATCGAGCGGGCCTTCGATCTCGACCGGCTGCGCCGGGGGCTCGACGGGTATCGCGCCTTGATCGCGCGGATGCGGGCAGAGGGCTGGGCGGTCGAGACGTACCAGTTCCCGGCCGTCGCCGACGACCGCGCGACCGGCTCGGCGCTGCTGCAGCGGTCGCTCGGCATGATGGACCTGGCCGTCGAGCGCGAGGTCTGGATGCTCTACTCGAGCCTCCTGCCACCGCGCGGGCCCGGGTGGCTCTGCAGCTATGGACCGCAGGCCCAGGCCATCGCAGTGGGGAGCACCGGCGGCGGGATCGATCCGCTGCCGAAGCTCGGCTGGGATGAGCTGCGGCGCGACCTGCTTCTCGCGCGAAAGTGGAGCGAGGCGCTCTACGTCTTTAGCCTCGAGGGCTGCGTCGCGCAGGGGATGCTCTCGCGCCTCGCCGCGCTGGACTGGACCGAGGCGGCAAGCATCCAGGTTCCGGTCGCAGTGCAGCGGCGCGTCGACCTGATGCGCCGCGGGGCGCGCGCCCTGCTGCGGATGTCGGCGAGGGTGGGGCGAGCGGCCGCGAGAGTCGGGGAAGTCTCCAGGCGTGCGCGCAGCTCGAGGGGCTGAACGCTCGAGAGGTGTCGGAGAATCCCCCTAACCTCCGGCTCGCCCCCCGCTCACCCCGAGCTCTGCACCGGAGCCTTGGCCGGCTGTGGCCTCGAGCCAACCGGACTGCCGAGGGGCGCCCCCCGGTCAGCCCGAGCATAGGCCGAGCTTGCGAGGCCGAAGTCGAGGGCCCGCCGCGGCCGCCCGCTCCCTTCCTCGGCCCCCTACCGGCTGTGACCTTTCGAAGGCGGGGCTGTTGGTTAGGAGCGTAGCCTCCTGAGGAACGAGGGAGGCGGAGTCGAGGGGTCGTCGTATTCGCCCGAGACGCCAGGCCGCCAGCACGAAGGCTGGCAAGCCGGCCCAGCGGTCTTCGCTCGAAGGATTCTGCGACGCCTCTTCAGGGATGGACGCCCCGAGGCCGCCGGTGCGCCCGCGGCACTGAACGAGCCGTCGATTGTGAGGATTCTCTCAGGAACGAGAAGTGTGCGAGCCCTGTGTCCGGGCGCGCTTGACAAGTCGATCGCCGGTTTTAGGTTCCTAGCGCAAGACAGGGAAACGCCGCGGCCACCCACCGCGGCCCACGCTAGGAGGACTCTATGTTGGCCCTGAGAACCCTGCCGTTCGACCTGATGACCCCGTTCGAAAACGCCTTGAGGAACGAGCCCCGCGGCTGGCGCTGGCAATGCTTCTCGCCGTCTACCGACGTGCGCGAGAACCAGGACGGCTATGTCATCGAGCTCGACATCCCTGGCCTGACCGAGAAGGAGATCGAGGTGACGCTCGAGAGCCGCCACCTGACGCTGCGCGGCGAGCGCAAGCCCGTCGAGGACGGCAACTACACGCGCCGGGAACGCTCCTTCGGCCAGTTCGAGCGCATCTTCCACCTGCCCGAGGACGCGGACACCTCGCGCGTCGAGGCCCTCGCCCGCAACGGCGTGCTCACCGTGAGCATCCCCAAGCTCGAGCAGGCCAAAGCCCGCACCATCGCCATCAAGGCCGAGTAGCGACAGGCCGCATCGTCCACCGGCGCCCGCGCGGGCGCCGGTCGATGCTGCAAAAGTTGAGGGCGCGCCGGTAGCGCCGCGCGCCGCCACGGGCGATCTCGAAGGCCGGCCCCTCGCTGTTCCACACTCGCGAGGGGCCTTTGCGAATCCGGAAGTCCGGCTCAGCCGACCACCTGATAGCCGGCCTCGGTAACCGCCTTCTCGAGGTCGGCGCGCGAGGCCTTGGAGTCGTCGTGGACGACCTCGGCGACGCCCTTCTCGAGGTCGGTGGTCACCGAGCGCACCCCCGCAAGCTTCTTCAGCGCATCGGCGGTGGCGCCCGAGCAGCCCTCGCAACCCCAGCCCGCCACCTTGAGAGTCGACTTCACCTCGCTCATCTGAGCCTCCTGTCGTGCCACGGTCCGGGCCGGCGTCGCCAGCGCCCGGCGCTCTGTTCGAGCGCGCAGGGACCAGGTTGGGTTCAACCGCCCGCCGACTGCCCGCGCCGGGGAGGTGCCACGGCACAGGCCGGCGGACGGTCGCGGCGCGCTCGAATTGGTTGCCGTGTGGCGGGCCGACCTTCGTGGCCGCGCGGGCGCTCGAATCCGTGACCGGCGCGGCAGGGTGCGTAACGACAAGCCCGGGGCCGAGCGCTTGGGACTCGCGTCCCGAAGCCCGCGCTTCGCAGAGTCGAGAAGGGCGGGACTCCCACTACATCAATAGTCGTCGAGCCCGAGCTGCTCGATCTGGGGCTGGAGCTGCGGGATCACGCCGCTCGTCGACTTGACCACGGTTCCGGAGCCGTCGACGACGTACCAGTGCGGCACGCCCTTGTCGCCCATCTCCTTCATCAGGCGGCCGGACGGATCGAGGAAGACCTTCCCCGCGACCCCCTTGGCCATCTGAAGCAGCTTGTCCTCGACGTCGTAGGCGATGACCGGCTTGATGCCGACCTTCGAGCCCTGGAAGCGCTTTTCCATGTCGTTGACGATGGGCACCGCCACCTTGCATGCCCGGCACCAGGGGGCGAGGACGACGACGACGCAGCGCTCCTTGCCCGTGCAGGGATCGCCTATCGTGCTCGACGAGGCGGGCTTGAGGCCCACGTCGGCGAGCTTGACCGGCCAGAACCACCAGGCGGCGAGCAGGCCGGCCAGCACGACGAGGAGGAGCGTTCCTATCGGTGGATCGCGCGGGCGCGGTGCGAACCGCGCGCCGTGGGGTTGCTTGTCCAGGGCAACTGGAGGCGCGTAGCGGGGCTCGGCAGGCACGAACAGCGGACTCGACTCGTCGGGCGGAGGGCCGCGGTCCGCGTAGGGATCGTAGGCGAGCTCGAGCCCGCTCGACGGGAGCGGTCGCGGTCTCGGCGCGACGGGCGCGACCCTCTTCGGCTCGACGGGAGAGAAGAAGGGGTCGGGCTCGGAGTCGGCAGGGTGCGCGAAGTGCGGCGCGCCCGGCACCGGGTCGGCTGGCGCAATTGCCGCCGTGGGGTCGGGCTCGGGGTCGGCAGGGTGCGCGAAGTGCGGCGCGCCCGGCACCGGGTCGGCTGGCGCAATTGCCGCCGTGGGGTCGGGCTCGGGGTCGGCAGGGTACGCGAAGTGCGGCGCGCCCGGCGCCGGGGCGGCGGCCAATGCCGAGGCGGGGATGGGCGCGGATGCCGGCATCGCGGGGGCGGCAGGAGACGGGGCCGGAGGGGAGGCCTGCGCCTGCGCGGCGCCGGCTGGATCGAGCCGCCGGGCAAGCTCGGCGGCCTCGCCGTGATCGAGCCAGATGCTGTTGCAGGACTTGCAGCGGTCGAGGCGGAGGCCGCGGAATCGGTCGAACTCGAAAGGAGAGAGCGGCTGCGCGCAGGCGGGGCAGGCGTTGTTCCTCGCCGCCGGGGGCGGCTCCTGCTGGCGAGTGAAGGAACGGCCGGCCTCGCGCAGCAGCCGAGGGTCGCTCGAGAGCCGTTGGAGCTCTCCCTTCTCCAGCCAGAGCCCGCCACAGGTGACGCATCCGTCGATCTGAACCGTGTTGATGGCTTTCCGGCGCAGAAGGTCCGAACAGACAGGGCAGCGCAACATCGGTGTCGCCTCCGGGTGGCCGCAAAGGTAGCAGGGATTCGGTCGCGCCTACGAGGCCGAGGTCGAAACAACCTCGAATGCCGGGCCGCTTTGCTGGTAGACCAGCGCCCGTTCTTCGAAAGCTCCCGGGGGCCACGCCCGTTCTCCCTATGACGCGATGATCCAGCCCGACCTCGACGACCACGGCCGCTCGGGCACCCTGCGGCCGAACCTGCTTTGCACCGTCCCGCCCTTCGCCAGCGACGCCCCGCCCGCGGGCGCCGCCAGCTTGCTCGGCTACCTGAAGGCGCACGGTTGCGACGACTTCGGCTTCCTCGACCTGCAGCTCTGGCAGCGGGAATTCCCATTGCCCTACGCGCTGGTGGGCGCCTTTGGCGAGTCGTTCGTGCGCGAGGTGGCGGAGTTGCCGCTCGTGCTGCGGTTGCTGCGCGCCTTTGACGAAGGGCGCCCACTCGCGCCGGCGCGCGACGAGGCCTTCGACGCCTACTGCCAGGAGCGCGCCCTGAACCCGGGCCGCCTCGCCCGCGCGCTCGCCGGGCTCGATGGCCTGCTCGCGTCCTTTCTGCCCACGGTGGCGCGGCTCGACTTCGTCGGCTTCACCGTCTGGTCCTCGAACTACCTGACGACGCTCTTGACCGCTGCCCACTTGAAGCGGCGCCCGAAGCCGCCCTTCGTCATCGCCGGCGGTCCCCAGGTGACCGAGAGCGAGAACAGCGCCCGGCTCGCGCTGCGCAGCGGCCTGGTCGACGTGGTCGTGCTCAGCGAGGGCGAGCAGACGCTGCTCGAGCTCTACGAGGCTTGGCGCTGCGGCCGGTCGACGCGCGGCATCGCGGGCACGATGTGGAGGGAGGACGACGGCAGCTTTGGTTGCCAAGAGCGGCCGCTGCTGCGCGTGCGCGAGCTGCCGCTGCCGGCCTTCGAGAAGATGCCCGTGCCGAGCTATCAGTCGCGAGGGATGCGGATCCTCCCGCACCAGCTCTCGCGCGGCTGCACGGGGTCCTGCAGCTTCTGCAGCGAGTGGGGCTTCTGGCGCAGCTTTCGGCCCGACAGCGCCGAGCACGCGCTCGAACAGGCCGGAGAGCTTCGCGAGCGCTTCGGCGCCCAGTTTCTGCAGTTCACCGACTCGCTGCTCAACGGGCACTTCGGCCGGCTCGTGCAGTTCGCCGAGGGGCTGCTCGAGCGCGGTCTGGGCGTGGGCTGGAGCGGCTTCATGCGCCCGGACATGGACCCTCAGACCGCGCGCCTGCTCGCGCGGGCCGGCTTCGCCATGGCCTTCGTCGGCATCGAGTCGCTCGACGACGCGACGCTCGACCTGATGCAGAAGCGGGCGACCAGCGAGCGCGGCCTCGGAGCGCTCGAGGCCTTTCTGCAGGCCGGAATCGAGGTCCAGGCCGGCGTCATCCCCGGCTTCCCGGGCGACAGCCGGGCCGCGTTCCTGAAGACCGTCCAGGCGTTGCTCGGACTGCGCGAGCGATACGCCGGCCGCCTTCAGCTCAACGTCGAGCCCTTCGTCGTCTCACCCGGGCAGCCGATCTTTCGCGACCTTCAGCGCTACGGCCTCTCACCCGTCGGTTGGGACGAGCCGGTGCTCGACACCGCGCCGAAGTACCGCGACCTCGCCGAGCGGATCGTCTGCCGGGTCGAGGGAGCGAACCAGGGCATGGAGCGGCTCGGGCAGCTTCGCATCGTCAACGCTTGGAGCGAGGGCAGGGTGGCGCCGGCTGGCATCGACTTCGAGGAGCTGACCGAAGGCTGGTATTTCGCCTCGGGCGGGGCCGCCGGCGCCGGGCTGATGGTCGACGAGGGCGAGAGAGAGCGGCTCGAGAGCCTGGTGGCCGATAGCCAGGCGCTCGCGCGGGAGGCGCGCCTCGTGGGCGAGCGGCACCTCGCGCTGCCGCGTGGCCCGGAGGCCGCGGTCGGACCGTTCAGGCTGCCGCTGGAATCCGGAGATCGCGTAACCCTCTCGCCGTTCGTGCTGGCCCGTCGGGCCTCGCTCGAGCAAGGGGAGGCGCTGCTCGTCTTCGACCTCGCGGTGCGGCGGCTGGCGATCGTGCCGGACGAGGTCGGGCAGGTCATCGAAGCCATCGCCCGCCAGCCCCGGACCCTCGGGCAGCTCCAGGCGCAAGGTCCGCGCGGGCGCGATCGGGCGTCGTGGGGCGAGATCGCCGCTTCTCTGGTGGAGGCGGGAATGGTCGTCGAGTTGTGAGTCACCAGTCTTGAGTTGGGAGTCCAAACGCCCCACCGCCTCGTTCGGGCGGAAGGCTTGACCTGAGGGCTGAGCAGATCGCGGGGGCGTCCTCGAGCACGCGCTCTTCAGCCCCGCTCTCGGCGTTCGGCGGCGAGCCCCGGTGGCAGCGTCAAGGGCAGGGAAGAGCGGTGGGCGAGCCAGCGCCCGAGGTGGACGAACGAGCGTCCGTCTCCAGGCCCCGAAGCGATGGTGCGCCGCCGCCCGTCCTTGGATGCGATGAGGCGGTAGAGCTCGTCGCCGGCCTCGACCACGAGCTGCGCGTCGGGCAGCACCTCCTCGGCGAGCAGCCTGCGGCCGAAGCGGCGCCGGAAGACGAGCAACCGGTCCTCGACCAGCCACTCGCTGCGCCCCCAGCGCAGCCAGCAGGCGCCGAAGCCCGACAGCAGCGCCAGCAGCGCGAGGACGGCGGCGCCTGGGCCAAACGGGCTGCGCAGCGAGGCCACGAACCCGAGCGTCAGCACCGCGGTCGCCGCGGCGAGAAAGCGTGTCTGGCCGCGCCGCCAGCGCCTCGACCCGACGAGCAGCGTGCGCGAGTCGGCGTCCAGGTCGATATCCCAACCCTCCGGCAGCCCGCTCAGCTCGCGCTCGAGCGCAGACGATTCGTCGAGCCCCAGCGTGGCGGGGATGCGGGCGCGCAAGCCCTCGCGCTGCGCCGGAGTGCCGAGCGTGGTCAACAGCTCGGTTCCCCGCGTCGTCTCGAGGACGAGACTGCGCGCGTGGTCGCGCAGCCTGACCCGGAGGATGGAGTCGCGCGGGAACAGCCTCTTCTGCGACAAGGGCGGCGCGTGCTTGACGAGCTCAAGACTCGCCGGGTCGACCCGGAGGCGATCAGCGCCCCAGAGCGTCCAGGCCAGGTCGCGCAGCGTCGAGATACCGCCCCAGGTCCAGAGCACCGTCCAGGCGAGGCCGAAGAGACCGGCGAAAAGAAGCGACGAGACGCTTATCGTCGAAGGAGGCATGGGCGAGATGCCGAGCAACGCGAGCAGCAGCCTGAGGAGCAGGTAGACGAGCACCAGTCCCGCCGCCTCGGCAGCGGTCCACAGCGTCAGCCAGACAGGGAGGAGCGCGGAGTGGAGCCAGCGGGAGGCTCCGCGTGGGCGAAGGGCGAAGGTCCAGGCCATACGCGGGCCGCTCGACGGCTCGTTCTCGCGTGGGTGCGAAAGAAGCATCGGGACAGGTGGCGAATCGAAGCCGGGTTCGGTGGCCCGACTCGTACTGCCGACCCTGGAGGGCTCGCGGGGCCGGCGGGGGAGCGGGGCGTCGCCCCAGTCGGCCCAGCGCCCGTGCCCGGTGTTCAGGCGGGCGCATCGCAGCGCGACCTACCGGATCGGCGCGGGAGAGCAGGCGAAGCGAAGGTGACCCGCTCCCAACTCAGAACTCAGAGCTCAAAACCCCTACGGCATCTGAATCTTGCCCGGGCCGGCGCCGGGAATGATCAGCCCCGAGGCCCGCTCGCGCTGCATGGCCTGAACCTCGGCGAGCATCTCGTCGAGCGCCTTCTGCATCGCGGCCGGGAACTTGTCGGCCGCCTCCTGGAGGCTGGCCGCCTCGATGGCGAACTCGACCGGCACCACGCCGGCGCGGGTCATCACGTGCGTCTGGCCGAAGAACAGCGTCGGCCGCTTCGGGTCGGGATTGCCGTCGGGGAGCACCGGGACCAGCCGCCGGAGGGTGCCGACCTTCATGTCGGTGAAGGTCTCCTCGCGGTGGAGGTTCGCGACGTCGATCTCGACCTGCTCGGGGCTCATTTCGTTGCTGTTCATCTGCGTTCCTTTCGAGCGTGCATCGGGCGGGCGAGACTACACCGGGCGGCGTGAGAACCCACCGCAAAACCGCCCCAGTCGCGCCGAAGCTCGCGACCTCGAGACGTGTGGGGATCGCGCGCGAGGCCGGGGCTGCCGCCGTCTCGGCGGCCTGCGTGCGCGCATGAATACGGGGCGCCCAAGCGAGGCTTGAGGAGGATTCCTCGACACCTCTGTCAGTGCCCGGCGCTGTCGAGCCCATCCTCCCCTCGGACCCGTTCGAGCACCCGCTGATGGACCCGTCGCTTCACCTCGTCGAGCGTGCCGACGAGGGTGACGCCGGCCGCTCGCGAATGACCTCCGCCGCCGAGCGAGCGCGCGAGCTCGAGCGCGACGAACGGTTGCCAGGAGCGAAACTGGCAGGTGACCCGGGGCGAGCCGCGCTTGTCCTCGATGAGGTTGATCGCAAGGCGAACCGTGTGTCCCAGGTCGAGAAAGTGCATCCGCCGTATCTGTCGCAGCACGTCGTTGCGGTTGACCTCCGGCTCCTGAAGCCGGGCCGCGCGCACGACCAGCTCGAGGTAGGCATCGGGGACGCTGGTGAGCCCGAATCCGAGAGCCTCGTAGCGCTCGACCTTGACCCGGACGCCGGCCTCGAGCAGCGCGCGAAGCTCGGCGAGCAGCTCGAGCGCGCGGGGATCTTGGAGATCGTCCGGGACGGTGGGCGGGTCCTGCAGCAGCCCGAGCCCTATCGGCGGCAGCTCCCAGCGCAGCGCGTCGCGGACCGCCTCGAGGTCGCCGTCGAGCCGGCGCTGCAGCAGGAACTTGAAGAGCGCGAGCGAGTCAGCGTGGACGCCCGCGTGCCGGAAGCCCCCGGCGTCGGTGTAGGCGCCGACGAGCAGCGGGAGGGCGACCGAGCCCCACTGGCCTCGGCTCAACGGCGCGTTGCGCCGCTCGAGCTGCGCGACCACGGCGGCGACCTGCAGGCTGGCCGCGTCGCACTCGGCCTCTATCCACCCGAGGAGCGGTCTTGCGGCTTCGGCGCGGAGGCTCTCGGGGGCAGGCGCCTCGACTTGATGGTGGTCGATGACCGCGACCGCGGCAGAGCGCTCGAGCAGGCGCGCGGCGCCGCCGATGCGGTGGGCGTCGGCGACGTCGACGAGCACCGCGAGGTCGTAGCTGCGGCCGGAAAGCTGACCCGCCCGGCGGGTCTCGTTGTGGACGTCGAGGTTGCGCAAGAAGCCCGGCATCGGGTCGTCGACGCAGAGGTCCACGCTCTTTCCCCAGGCGCGCAGCGCGCGCGCGAGCCCGAGCGCGCCGCCGACCCCGTCGCCGTCGGGCGGCGGCTGCACGTGGACGGCGATGAGGACCCGGCCGGCGCGATGGAGCGCGTCGAGCAGCTCGGGCGGGACGGGCACGGTCGCCGGGTCCTTGGGGACGAGCTCCTTGTCACCGAGCGCCTGCTCGAGCGGCGGCAGGAGGCGACCTGTCGCCGGGCGCGGGACGGCGGGGGGGTCGGCCGGAGCGCGTGCCTGCTTCGGTTCGAGCTGTGCCCGGGGCCTGTCGTCCATTCGCCCGGCCCGCAAGGCGAGCCCCCTCCGGTCGAAAGGTAGTGACTTGCCGAGAGCGGGCTCAGGCCGGGCGCGCGGCCGGACCCCGCGGGACCGGGCGAGCAGAAGAGCGCCAAATGGTCACGGGCTTACAGGGCGGTCTGCGCCGCCGGCCCGAGCCTTCGCCGCGCGCCGGGGCGGTGGTAGGCGCTGTGCCGACTCGCACCTGCGAACGGATCCCGACCGATGTGGAACTCGATCCTCGAAGTCTTCCGGGCCGCGCTCGCCGGTCTACACCAGCTCCTCGAGCCGGTCGCCGGAGTGAACGCGTGGGGCTGGGCGATAGTCGCCTTGACCCTGGCGGTGCGCATCCTGCTGCTGCCGCTCGCCATCAAGCAGACCCGCAGCATGCGTGCGACGCAGGCGCTCCAACCGAAGATCCGCGCGCTGCAGGACAAGCACCGGGCGACCCGCGACCTCGCGCGCGCAGACCCCGAGGAGTACCGCCGCCGGCGCGCCAAGCTGAACGAAGAGACGATGGCGCTCTACCGCGCCGAGGGTGTCAACCCGGCTTCGGGCTGCCTGCCCCTGCTGCTCCAGTTGCCGATCTTCTTCGCGCTCTTCTCGGTGCTGCGCAGCTACCCGGACCTGCAGGATGCGCCCTTCTACTTCTTCACCGCGCACGTGCCGGCCGGTGACGTCGGCGCCCGCGGGCTCGGCGCGCTCATCAACCAGTCGGGCTGGCCCGGCTGGCTGCTGGTCGGGCTGATGGCGGTGACGACCTTCGTCTCGCAGCGCCAGACCATCTCCAGCTCGGCGGCCATGCCCGAGTCGGCGCTCACGCAGCAGAAGGTGATGCTCTACGTGATGCCTGTCTTCCTCGTCTTCGTCTCCTTGGGCCTGCCGATAGGCGTGATGCTCTACTGGGTCACGACCAACCTCTGGCAGATAGGCCAGCAGGCCATCAGCCTGCGCGAAGTGAAGACGCACCCGGGCCTGCCCGACGATCCGCGCCATCCCCATCCGCGCCCCGAGGCGCGGGCCGCGGGCGTGAAGACGACTCCGCCCAAGCATGCCAAGGGCAAGGCCGCAGAGCCGAAAAAGCCCGCGAAGGGCAAGAAGGCAAAGGGCAAGAAGCGGCGGTAGCGCCTCGACACTCGCCCGACAGGCCCCCTCCACGCCGTCTCGCGCTCGTCATCGGACCAAGCCGCCCCTCTTCGACTGAGATGCCGGTCGTAGGTCTGGCCCCCGCGCCCGCCATCAAGCCGGTCTCGAGCCGGCCCCTACCTACTCCCCAGCCCCCTCCCCGTCGGCGGGCCCTCAGGCCGAGTACTCGACGCGAAGATCTTTAGCGCGCCGACGGGGAGGGGGCTTGTTCCGTGGCAGCTTCGAGCATGAAGACCTGCCCGGAAGAGAGTGACCAGGTCGGCAAGAATCTGAAGCCTGAAGCTTGTCGGCCGCCCCGACCTCCGGAGTCGGCCGAGCAGTTCATCGGAGACGGCCGAGCCTCTCGACGAGCTCCCGAGGGGCGGCGATTCCTCATCGTCCCGGGTTGTTCAAGCCGCATGAGAGGCGATACTGCTGCGCTCTGCCGAGGCCAGACATGAACGTCATCCCCGAGAAGTGCCACTTTCACTTCATTGCCCTTCTGCCCGAGCCTGCCGAGGTCGCGCAGTTTCTCGCGCGGCTCAAGGCCGTTCGGCCAGGCCTCGCGATCGACGGCGAGGGATGGAAGCTCGTCGCCGCGCCGCGGCAGTTCGCGTTCGCCACGCTGGTCGATGGCCCGTGGTCGTGGCGGGTGGTCGCCGATCTGGGCGAGCTGCCCGGGCTCGCCTGGAGGCCGGGATTCGGCGAGTCGAGGCCGCCGGCGCATCGGTCGCACGCCTTCGTGTTCCTGTTGTCGGCACCGCAGGGGGCCTCGGGCCTGGACAGAGTCCGTGCGAGCCTCGAGCTGGCCGCAGCCTGGATCGGAGTCGGAGCCAGCCACCTCGCCTTTCCGTCCGCCGGGACCATCCTCCATCGCAAAGACCTCGAGCCGCTCGAGCCTGCGCGGCTCGGAGCCGACTCGGCGAGCAACCTGCTCGTTTCCCTCGTCCTCATGGGCAGGGGCGCCGATGGTCGCACCTGGATCCGGACCCGAGGCCTGGTTCAGTTTGGCCTCGCCGACCTTTGCTACGCGTTGCCGGCGATGCCGCAGCCGCCCATCGAGGCCATCGACGCGGCCCGCGTGCTCTTCGGCTCGATAGCGCCGTACCTCATCTCCAACGATCGCTCGCTGGAGCCGAGGGAGACGGTGCGGATAGGCGACCGCTCCTGGCGCGTCGGCGACGAGGCGGCGCTCGCGGAGGCGCCGCCGTACTACGGAGTCCTCCGCACGTTGGAGCGGGTGTAGAGACGGTCGGCCTGTCGGAGGCTCGGCTGTGAGCCTTCGGCCGGACCTTTCACTTGCCGGAGCCGAAGATGCTCTCTCGTGCCTTTGTCCTCTTCGCCGTCGTCGCCACCGGCTGCGCTGGCGTGCAGCGGCCCGCGCCGCTGGCGCCGACCTCGGGAGCGTCGCTCCCTATCGTCAAGCTCGACCTCGCCGAACCGGACCCGGGCAGCGTCCTGCGCGGGCGGGCGCGCGTCGTCGATCCCCGCGCCCCCGAGACCGGGCGGCTGGTGGCGGCGATGCGCGCGACCCTCGAGCAGAGCGGCGGGGTCGGCCTCGCGGCCCCGCAGGTCGGCAAGGCGGCGAGGGTCATCCTCATCAAGCACGGCACCCGGCCCGCGGGGCAGACGGCGGTCGTGCGCGCCTACCTCAACCCCACGCTCGAGTGGAGCTCGGACGAAGCGGAGGAGGACTACGAGGGCTGCCTCTCGATAGATGGGGTCGGCGGCCCGGTGCGCCGCGCGGTCGCGATTCGCATGAGCTTCGAGCCGCCCGAAGGCGGAGAGCGCAAGACGATCGCCCTGCGCGACTGGGATGCCCGCATCGCGCAGCACGAGCTCGACCACCTCGACGGCGCGCTCTACGTGGACAAGCTGGCGGGCGAGCTCGTCTCGACTGAAGAAGCGCGCAAGCTGCGCGACAGGCTGCACCGCGCCCGCGGCTGGATTCCGGCGCCGGACGGGACCGCGGCGGCCACCGCCCGTTGACCGCCGGCGCCGCGCGCTCGATCGATCGGGTGATCGGCGAGCGTGCTGCGCTCGTGCGCCAATTCGCTCTCGGGGGCGGCTCGTGAGGCTCTCGCCGCGCGACTAAGTTCTCGTCTAGCCGGACGAGTAGCGGGCCAGGCGCGCCCGCCGGCGGGGGGCGGCAATGCGGCAAAGCAGGGCGTCGTTGGGATACGGGGTGGCGTTGGGCGCGGGCGCGGCATACGTCGGCTGGCGTCTTTTGCAGCGCGCGTTTGCGCCGAGCATCTCCGGCCTGGTGGCGCTGGTGACGGGCGGCTCGCGCGGGCTGGGGCTGCTGTTGGCGCGAGAGCTGGGGGCGCAGGGCTGCAAGGTGGTGATCTGCGCCCGAGACGCGAGCGAGCTCGAAAACGCCCAGCGCGACCTGGCCGCCCGCGGCATCGACGTCCTCGCCCTCGTCTGCGACGTGGCCGACCAGAAGCAGGTCGAGGACCTGGTCGAGCAGGCGACCCTGCACTTCGGCGGCATCGACATCCTGGTCAACAACGCCGGCAACCTGCTGGTCGGTCCACTCGGGATGTTGAGCCCGCAGGACTTTCGCGACGCGATGGAGGTCGACTTCCTGGGGGCGGTGCACACGACGTTCGCGGTGCTGCCGCAGATGCGCGCCCGCGGCACCGGGCGCATCGTCAACATCACCTCGATAGGCGGCAAGGTGGCCGTGCCGCATCTGCTGCCCTACGACGCGGCGAAGTTCGCGCTGGTGGGCTTCTCCGAGGGGTTGAGCGCCGAGGTGCACCGCGACGGAATCCTCGTCTCTACCGTGGTGCCCGGGCTGATGCGTACAGGCTCGCCGGTCAACGCGATCTTCAAGGGACGGCGCAGGAGGGAGTACTCCTGGTTTGCCCTCGGCAACGGGTTGCCGGTGATGTCGATGAACGCCGAGAGAGCCGCCCGGCGCATCGTGCTCGCCGCCCGGCGCGGCGAACCGGAGCTCATCCTGAGCTGGCAGGCCAAGGCGCTGCGCCTGTTCCACGACCTGTTCCCCTCGGCGACCCTGGCGCTGCTCGCGACGGTCAACCGCGCGCTTCCTGGAACCGAAGGCGGCAAGACCGAGGCTTCCCGCGGGATGGAGCTCGCGCTCTCCTTGCCTCCCTCGCGGCTCGCGTTCTTGATGAGCCGGGCGGCCAAGGCGCTCAACCAGTACGGCTCCGAGTCGGCAGCGCCCTTCAAGCCGAACGGTCACACGGGTTGATGACCGCTCGACGGGCCCATCGCCTGGGAGCCGGCCCGCTTGCGACGCTCCTCTGGCCTACGTTCCGCGGACGCCCGTGGCGCCGGAGGGCCAGCTCTCGTGCTGGCCGGCGCTTCGCGCTCACGTCCGCCGTCTCGGCGGCCTGCGTGCTGGGCGTCTACGCCGTCTGACGTGGGCGCCCTTGGCGTTTGGCGCGCCGCCACGAGCCTCCAGGCGCAGCCGAAGCCCCTCCTGCCCTCCGGGAGAGCCGCCCGGTCACGCGCCACGGCCTTCCATCGGCCGTTCCGAGCGCTCCGCAGGCTCTCCACGGCCTTCCCGACCGCCTCCCCGGGCTC
>ENA-UOOR01001704-UOOR01001704.1-fermentation-metagenome-genome-assembly--contig:-NODE-1704-length-24909-cov-5.189829_pt1 | contig 24909 bp, 21 predicted proteins | sample MGYA00245780_ERZ724029 | MGnify/ENA primary metagenome ERZ724029 (study PRJEB28704, sample SAMN03018315) | fermentation metagenome | biome: anthropogenic terrestrial biome; feature: soil; material... | reverse complement strand
ATATGCCAACACCTTCGTTAACCATAGGTACAAGTATTCTGTTTACAACAAATCCGGGTGCTTCATCGACGCTTACAGGAGTCTTCCCAATTTTTTTCGCCAGTTCAAATATTGTATTATGTACTTCTTCGCTGGTCAGTTTGCCTTTAATGATTTCTATCAGCTTCATAACAGGAACCGGGTTAAAGAAGTGCATCCCTATTACTTGTTCAGGTCTTTTGCTTTTAGAAGCTATTTCAGTTATTGACAGAGATGATGTATTTGTTGATAAAATTGCGCTTTCTTTAGCGATTGCTTCAATCTCATTGAATATTTCATGTTTTGTCACCATATCTTCTGCCACAGCTTCGATAAATAAATCAGCATCGCTGCAGTCAACATATTCGGTAGCCTTAGTAATATTTGCTAATGTTGCATCCATTGCTGATTGCTCAATTTTTCCTTTAGCAACTAATTTTGCAAGCCCTTTGCCTATGGTATCTTCTAAAGTATCATAGGTCTTTCCCGGTCTGCCTTTAACAACCACAGTGTAACCTGTCTGAGCAAAGGTTTGTATAATACCTTTTGCCATTGTACCTGTTCCGACAACACATATTTTTTTAATTTCCATTTAAACCTCCTATTGTATTGGATCATGTCCTTTTTTTGCCTATTCTAATTATAACACTCGTAAAAAGTTAAATCAAGGGTTTTAATAAATTTTTGATAATTATTTAACATTTATTCTATACTTTTTTCTTCCAGTTATTTCGGATATTTCGGATATTTCGGATATTTCGGACGGATCCTTCAGTTTGGAAGCCATCCATTTAGATTTTTAATGTCAAGTCAAGTCAAGTCAAAACTTATATTTCTTCAATAGGAACATATGTGCCTTTCGAATATTCCTCTCTGCCCCGCAAAATTATAGCTTTTTCCTCTTCAGTCAAATCGTCTTCAACAATTGGTTCCTCTGCAATTAACAGCATGAGAAGTGGTTTTAATGCCAATAACGCACTGTCAGGTAAAACATTTATATATTCTTGAATTTCTTTTTTAATAACCGACATTTCAAAAACCTCCTTTATACGCTTGCCCTCTTGGAGCAATAGTATGAATAACTATTGTACCATCTATAATGTCAAACAATGCCCTGTAATCTCCGATTCGAAGCCTATAACCATCTTTCCCGGAAAGGCTCTTAATATTCCCTTGTGGCGGCTCTAATTCTAACTTTTTTAATGCTTTTATAATACGTGATTTATCCGGTTCATTTAATCGTCTTAAATATTTAGCCTCTTGAGGTGATAAAATTGTGTTCATAAAAATCACCCTCTTTAATTTTTACATGTATATTTTAACATAGCACACTGTTTTTCACAATGCTTTTTTAACAACTTTGTTGATTAATAGCTATTAATTACTGTTCACTAATTTAACGACGCCTGATATCCGGTAATATAATCATAGCTTTTTGTATATAATATGGTATAATATTTAAAATATTTAAAAAACTTCCCTAAAGGTTAATAAATGAAAGCAGTTGATTTTATAAAAAAATTTATGTTAAAAATCAAGGAAGATAATGTCTTTGCCTTAAGTGCCCAATTTTCATACTACATAATATTGGGTATATTTCCTTTGCTGATTTTAGCGATTTCATTTTTATCCAATTACAGCGGTGAAATAACCTATATATTAAGTCCATTGGAAAACATAATTCCTTCTGATGTTTTTAATATTATTGGAAACGTGATTGACAATTCTGTAAACAGCTACAGCAATACTAATTTTTCTTACAGTGTTCTCATACTCTTGTGGTCCGCAACTGCCGGCAGTGCAACAATAATTAACGGAATCAACAGGGCATATGGTTTTACGGCAAATAAGAATTATTTTTTCATGCGAATCGAGGGAATAGTCTTTACTCTGGGAATAATGTTAGGAATGCATTTAATTTTTGCCCTCATAGTTCTGGGAAAACAGTTAGTGTTATTTTTTCAGAGCATCAAGCTTTTGCCGGAAGTAACCTATGTATTTATTCACGTATACAGGTATGTACTTCCGGTCTTGATTTTATTTCTTCTGTTTTCAGCGGCTTATAAATTTATGACCTACGAAAAGGTGAACTTTTCCTTCGTCTTTCCCGGAGCAGCAGTCTCCACATTAGGATTTATAATAGGCTCTGTAATATATTCCGGATATATAAGCACCAAAATAATGTATTATAATTCTATTTATGGCAATCTCTCAGGATTAATTGTTTTTCTAATCTGGATATATATGTTATCATTCATTTTTCTTGCCGGAGCAGAAGTAAACTATTTTACCGGAAGCAGAAGCAAAAAAATAGAAGACTAACTCATATTCTTCTCTGCTCTGAATATAAAATATCCTGATTTTTTATCCGATACTTCACAGTTTCCGAAAATTTCTTTAAGTTTTGTACTGGTGCTTGGTGCACCCTGTTTTTTTTGTATAACAACATACAGCTTTCCGCCGGATTTAAGATGTTTAAAAGCTCCCTCATAAAAAGAAAATACCACGTCCTTCCCTGCTCTTATGGGAGGATTTGTAACTATGACATCAAAGCTTTCATCAATACTTTCAAAGGCAGATGATTTTATAATCTTCACTCTGTCCCCAACCTTGTTTTCCTTTACATTCATTAAACAAAGCTCCAGAGCTCTTTCATTTACATCCGACATGGCAACTGAAGAATTTTTTAAAAACCCGGCAAGGATAACACCTATGGGGCCATATCCACAGCCTAAATCCAATATGCTACCGTCAAAACTTTCATTCTCTTTTATAACTGTCTCTGCAAGAAGCATTGAACCAAAGTCCATTCCTTTTTTTGAGAAGACACTGTTGCTCGTATAAAAATTAAATCTTTGTTTGCCAATATTCCAGTCAAATTTATATATTTCTTTTTCACTTGTGGGATTTTGCGTAAAATATTGTTCCATAGCACCTCCATATGATTAACAATGTTATTATAACTTTATCTTCACCAATAATCAATTAAGAATGAAAGATTTTTCTGCCTTGATGATAACCCTTTGGGCTGTGTCTACAGAGAATGTACAAATAAAAAGATGAGATTCCGAAAGCAGGGCTTGGAGAATCTCATGCAATTTATTTTTAAATCCAAATCAGGAGTCACTGCTGCGTCTTGATTTTAGGTAAAATCAGCGTCTGTGAAGCTTAAAAGGTCACAGCCCGGGTATTTTACAGGATCTAATTGAATATTTAATTACTGTCTATTTAAAACTTACACAATTTGCTTTCAGGTTTGTTAAAAATGCCTTTTCCACCGTATCATATACTTCATATTCTTTTTCTTTTCCTTCAAATACCGGAACATAAAGCTGTGTTTCACATTTTTGATCGTCGCTTGAAGCACATTCTGCATTTAACAATTCTGCAAGCTTTTCAAACATTTCGTAGTTTGACACGCCTGTAAGAGGCCTGATTGCCTGAGTTACAATTCTCTCAGTTCCGTCAGCACTTGTTATTGTTCCTTTACTTTCTGCAAGGCTGCAAAGAGGAAGAACATATTCCGCCGCTTTTGTGGTGTCACTTTCCATTATATCAAATACCGCAAAGAATTTAAGTTTGTCTGCTGCTTTTTTAAGCTCAGGATTATTACCTATAATATCCTCGCCTATTACCACAAGCCCCTTTAGCTCATTATTCATAAGAGCATTTTTAATTTCTTCACCTGAAGTTCTGAACCCGGTGTTCCATGCCCCCTGGCTGTTGGATTTAGCTTTAAGAACTATTAATCCTCTGTTAGCTCTGTCCTTATTGCCCGTTAACAGGGTTATGTCCGCAAGTACCTTTAAGGCACCGCTGTTAACAGTATTTGCATCTGCAACAATAACAGGCTTTTTAGATTTCTTTATGCTTTCGGCAACTTCATCTGCTGACTTACTTACCGTTATTTTTTCAAGAGCATTTAATAAATTTGTTCCATTTGTACATGCTTCTGCAGTTTCTTTCTTAATTACACCTTTATCAATCAAGGCTTTAAGAACCTCTGCAAAGAATTCTTCATATTTGTCTGCATCAATCTTCTTAGCCCACATATCCGCCTTGGTTTTCTCGGCTGATATGGAAATAACCGGCTTTGCTGCAGCAAGTCTCCTAAGCTTCATGCCCGCAGAAGGATGATGTTCGTAGAGCTGTCCCGCAGAAATAATTAAATCAGCGGCATCTAATTCATCCAGCGTAGTTGTGGATTTATTTTCGCCTAATACTGTTTCTATTCCCGGTTCGGCATCAACTGTAAATGAACCTTTATAGTTAGTATTTAACTCTTTTGCAACAGCATTTATTTTTGTCAGTTCTTCATTTGTCAGCTTAGGCGAAACCACAAACGCTATTTGATTTTCGCCATACATATTTTGTATGCTCCTCAGGCGTTTTGCAGTTTCGTACAAAGCAGCTTCCATCGACACAGGAACCTGTGCACCCTTAACCCTTGCTTTAGGTTCTAACAGCCTGTTTTCATTATTGATATGCTCAATACCGAATTTTCCTCTTCCGCACATTGGTATTTCATTTTCTTTTGGGCTTGAAGCCTTATACACCACATTATCCTTGTGTTCATATACAATCTCACAGCCTACGGAACAGTAACTGCATACAGACTTTGTTTCAGTTAAATTCAAAGGTATTTCCTTAATATTTTCTCTCCTGTCAAGCCATGCGCCTGTAGGGCATACATCAATACACTGTCCGCAGGATATACAGCTTGTAGATTTCAGCCCCTGCTCAAAAGCCGGAGCAACAAAAGTCTCATTTCCTCTTTCAACAAATCCCAGTGCTGAAGCACCTACGACTTCGCTGCATGTTCTTACGCACAATCCGCACAACACACATTTGTCAACATTTTGAGAAATGAACGGATGTTCTGTTTCCTTAAATTTCTTTTCATTTTCAGCATGGTATTTAACAGTGTCAACCTCATACTTTTTGATATAGTCCACAAGCTGACATTCAAAGTAATCCTTGCACCCACATTCAAGGCATCTTGAGCCTTCTCTCACAGCCTCTTCCTCAGTCATAGTTGGAAGTATAGGCTGGAAGTTGAACTTTCTGATTTCTGGTTCAACGGTTCTGTGAGCAACTCTTGGAACTACCTCCCTGTCTTTGAAATCTTCCCTGGTAACTTCAGTATAAACAAGGGGAAGATCCTTGTGCGGTATAATTTCTCCTTCTAAATAACTGCTTATTACTCCTGCCGCATATTGACCCTGTGCAATTGCATCTATTGCAATTTTAGGACCTGTTGCAGCATCGCCGCCGGCAAAAACACCCCTCAGATTAGTTTCAAAAGTGCTTTCATTTATGGCAATATTTTTCTTTTTACCCTGTCCGACATTTATTTTTCCGCAGTCAACTTCCTGTCCGATTGCCGCAATTATTGTATCTGCTTCAAAAATTACAGATTCACCTGTCGGCTCCGGTCTTTGTCTTCCTGAGGCATCCTTTTCTCCAAGAGCCATAACATCACATTTAAGACCTGTGACCTTTTCACCGTCACTTTCCACCAATGCCGGTGCTGACAGGAATGAGAATATAACTCCTTCCTCTCTGGCCTCCTGTATTTCTATCTTTTCCGCAGGCATTTCATTCTCAGTTCTCCTGTAAACTACTCTTACCTCTTCCGCACCAAGACGTATGCTTGTTCTTGCAACGTCCATTGCAGTATTTCCTCCGCCTACTACTATTACCTTTTTACCGATATTAACAGGCTTATTCTCTGCCACCTTGATTAAGAAATCAATACCTCCCAATACTCCGGGAGTATTCTCTCCTTCACATCTCATGGGTGAACTCTTCCATGCACCAATGCCTAAAAATACTGCATCATACTTGTTTTGCAGGTAATCAAGGGACATATCCTCTCCGATTTTCACACCATAGTTCATTTTTGCACCCATTGCTTCAATGACAGCTACTTCCGCATCCACCACATTTTTGGGAAGTCGGTACTCTGGAATTCCGTATCTCAGCATTCCGCCCGGTTTCTCCATTGCTTCGAATATTTCAACAGTATGACCGTCCCGAAGCAGGAAGTATGCTGCAGAAAGACCTGCAGGACCTGCTCCTACCACAGCAACCTTCTTTCCTGTTGCTGGCTTCAAGCTTGGTATATATACATCTTCAGAATTTAAATCATAGTCTGCCGCAAAGGTCTTGATGCATGCAATTGATACAGAATCCTCCACATTTTGTCTTCTGCACGCCTTTTCACAAGGATGAGGACATACTCTTCCTATGCTTGCAGGCAAAGGAAGTTTTTCCTTTATAAGCTTCAGTGCTTCCTTGTATTGTTTATTTGCCACAAGACCTACATAACCCTGAACATCCGTATGTGCAGGACAGTTTAATGTACATGGAGCCTTGCAATCTCCAATGTGCTGTGAAACTAACAGGTTCAGCGCTGTATTTCTTGCGTCCACAACCTTTTTAGTATCGCTTCTCACAATTAGTCCCTCTGACACAGGTGTTGCACATGCTCTTGCTGTCTTTGGCTGCCCTTCGATTTCAATCAGGCATAATCCACAGCCTGCATATACTTCAAGTCTTTCGTCAAAGCACAGATGAGGTATTTCTATATTATTTTCCAAGGCTGCCTGCAAGACAGTCTTGCCGGATTCAGCCGTTATTTCTTTTCCGTTTATATTAAGTTTAACTATAGCCATGTCTTCCTCCCTCTTAATTTTTTTCTACAGCGCCGAATCTGCACACGCTGAAGCAATTGCCGCACTTAATGCACAATTCCTTGTTAATGACATGAGGATTCTTAACAGTGCCGTCTATACATTGTACAGGACATTTTCTTGCACACAGAGTACATCCGGTGCACTTGTCCTTATTTATTTCATAAGTCAATAAAGCTTTGCAATGCTTAGCAGGACATTTTTTATCTACAACATGGGCAATATATTCGTCCTTAAAATATTTCAGGGTTGACAATACAGGATTGGGTGCTGTCTGTCCAAGTCCGCAAAGAGAAGAATCCTTTACACTGTTTGCCAGGCTTTCCAGCTCTTCCAGGTCTTCCATTGTTCCTTCGCCTGCCGTTATCTTTTCCAAAATTGACAGCATTCTTCGTGTTCCGACTCTGCAGGGAGTACATTTGCCACAGGATTCATCAACTGTAAAGTCAAGGAAGAACCTTGCAATATCAACCATGCAGTTATCTTCATCCATTACTATCATTCCGCCTGAACCCATCATCGAGCCTACGGCCATAAGGGTTTCATACTCTATGGGAGTATCCAGATGATCCTTAGTCAGACATCCGCCTGATGGACCTCCTGTCTGAACAGCCTTAAATTTTTTTCCGTTAGGGCATCCGCCGCCTATATCATAAATAACTTCTCTCAGAGTTGTACCCATAGGAACTTCCACAAGCCCCGTATTTGTAATCTTGCCGCCCAATGCAAATACTTTTGTTCCGGGAGATTTTTCAGTACCGAAGCTTCTGAACCATTCAGCTCCTCCATTTATTATCTGAGGTATGTTGGCCAGTGTCTCTACATTATTTATTACTGAGGGCTTTCCCCAAAGACCTTTGTTGGCAGGGAACGGAGGCTTAACTCTTGACATTCCTCTCTTTCCTTCTATGGACTGCATCAGGGCGGTTTCTTCACCGCATACAAACGCTCCTGCCCCAAGTCTTGTTTCTATATCAAAATCAAAGCCGGAGTTGAAGATATTTTTACCCAAAAGTCCCAGCTCTCTGGCTTGTTTAATTGCAATTTCAAGTCTTTTTACCGCCACCGGATATTCGGCTCTGACATAAATGAATCCCTTGGTTGCACCTATAGCATATCCAGCAATAGCCATTGCTTCAAGTACTGCATGAGGATCTCCCTCCAGGACGCTTCTGTCCATAAATGCACCCGGGTCTCCTTCGTCTGCGTTACATATAATATATTTCTGATCTGCCTTGTTAGGTGCAGCAAAGCTCCACTTCATACCTGTAGGGAAACCTGCTCCTCCCCTTCCTCTTAAGCCTGAGTTTTTCATCAGAGCAATAACTTCATCGGGAGTCATGGAAAGAGCCTTGCCTAAACCCATATATCCGTCCTTGGCAATATATTCGTTAATATTTTCCGGATCAATAATTCCGCAGTTTCTAAGTGCTACTCTTTTTTGCTTTTTGTAAAACTGGCTGTCCATTAAAGGTATCTTTTCTATAGAATCATCTTGTTTTTTCTTTTCAATTTCTTCAACTATCTTTTTTGCCTTGTCTGCATTTACATGTGTGTATGTTACTTTTTCTTCATCAGGGGCATAAACCTCAACTATAGGCTCATAGGTGCACATACCGATGCAGCCGGTCTGTACCACCTGAACATTGTTTAACCTTTTTTCCTCTACTTCTTTTATCAGAGTGTCAAACACCGGTTTTGCTCCGGCTGAAATTCCGCATGTAGCCATTCCTACAACAATTCTTATTTCATTGTCCCTGCTGTCATTTTTGGAATTTTTGTTAAATTCATCTCTCAACATTTTTAATTCATCTATAGATTTCAAGCCCGCACCTCCTGATTCTTATACTTGGCAATTACCTCAGGCACTTTTTTAGGATCCATATTGCCGTAAACATCTTCGTCCACAGTCATAACAGGTGCTAATCCGCAGCAACCAAGACATCTTGTAGCTTCGAGAGTAAATAATTTATCTTCGGTAGTTTGTCCGACGTTTATTCCTAACTCTTCTACCAGTTTATCCATAACTTCCTGGGAACCTTTTACATAACAGGCTGTACCAAGACATACACCGACTTTATGTCTGCCTTTTTCCTCGATAGTAAATTGAGTATAGAATGTAACGACTCCATAAATATCTGCTAAGGGTATATTTGTTTCCTCAGAAATAAATTTCTGAACTTCCAGAGGCAGGTATCCAAATAAATCCTGAGCCTTCTGCAGCGTCTGCATCAATATACCTTGTGAATTTTTTATCGAGTCAATATATTCTTTCAATTCCGAAAATTCTTTTTCTCTTGACTGAACAAATTCATTCTGCAATTTATTGACCTCCATTATAATTAATAACCATGTACATTATATATTCTTGTAAATAAAAAGTCAATGAATAACACCTGGTAATTAATTTATGATGTTTGTTCATATAATAGCAATAAACAGTAAGTGCTTGATAAAAATTTATTTTATGTACAAAAATTCATCTGGGTGTATTTAAAATTACACCACTGCATATCAAGATAAAATTTATTCAGGATAGTCAACTTAACCAGTCAATCAGGTTTACCTGTTGTATCCCTTCATGGGCACCCGGAAAATCAGCTATTATATTAATAAAAAGCACCGACAACAATATGTCAGTGCTTTTATAGCCTTTTATTTAAATTAGAAAATACAATTTTTTGCTATAGCCTCAAAGCTTTATTCTATAAAAAATCCCCTTGAACGGAGATTTTTTAGTTGTATTCAATTATTTATATTTATTGTAAAATGTTTCGTATGCTTTGTAAGCCATGTATAAGTCTGTTTTTGATATTAATTCGTAAGGTGCGTGCATGCTCAGTACAGGTACTCCGAAATCAACCACATCCATGTTGTAGTTTGCCAATATATAGGCGATTGTTCCTCCGCCTCCCTGGTCAACCTTTCCCAGTTCTGCAGTCTGCCAGATTACTCCGTTGTCATTAAAGAGTTTTCTCAGTTTTCCGATATACTCTGCATTTGCATCATTAGCTCCGGATTTGCCTCTGCTTCCGGTATATTTTACCATTGCCACACCCTGACCCATTACAGGTGAATTTTGAAGCTCCGAAACCTGAGGATATGTTGGATCTACACCTGCTGCAACGTCTGACGAAAGCATGCTGCTGTTTGCAAGGGCTCGTTTCAATGAAAGCTCACAGTACTCACCGTTGTTTTGCAGTGCTATCATTTCAGCTACCATGTTATTGAAAAATACTGACTGCATTCCGGTACTTCCTATGCTTCCTACCTCTTCCTTATCCGCAAACAAAGCAATTGCGGTTTTGTCGGTGTTTTCAATGTTAAGAATTGCCTGCAGCGACGTATATGCGCATACTCTGTCATCATGACCATATGCTATTATCATTCCTCTGTCAATTCCCACGTCTCTGGACTTTCCGGCAGGTACTATCTCAAGCTCTGCTGTCTGGAAATCCTCTTCTATCATTCCGTATTTTTCATTAAGAATTTTAAGAACATTAAGCTTAAACTTCTTTGCTTCTTTTTCATCTTCGCAGACTTCCGGAAGGCTGCCTATAATAACATTCAGTCCCTCTCCTTCAATAGCTTCGCCAAGCTTTTTGTCATTCTGATCCTTAGCTAAGTGAGGAAGCAAGTCTGTAATACAGAATACAGGGTCGTTTTCATTGTCACCTATGGATATTTCAATTGCTTCACCGTCAGCCTTTACAACTGTTCCATACATGGCAAGTGGAATTGTAACCCACTGATATTTTCTGATTCCACCGTAATAATGAGTTTTCATCAATGAAATCCCATGTTCCTCATACAATGGGTTTTGCTTAATATCAAGTCTTGGTGAATCGATGTGGCTTCCCACAATGTTCATTCCGTTTTCTATGCTTTCTTTTCCGATAACAGCCAGCACCACATTCTTTTCTTTGTTGACAAGATAAACTTTGTCACCGGACTTTAAATCCTTTTTGCTGTTAAAATTAACAAATCCGTCTGCCTCAGCTCTTCTTACAATTTCTTTCACTGAAAGCCTTTCTGTTTTGGAGGCATCCATAAATGCTCTGTAATCGTCCCCCAATTTAAATACTTCGTTTCTTTCATCACTGCTTAACTTTTCCCAAATAAAGTTTTTCTTGTAAAATAGTTTGTCGTTATTCATTTTTATCTCCTAAAATCAATTATTTAATTATTTAAATTATACCCTGCAAAAATAGTTATTAATCATTTAATATGGACAATGAAGTCAGGTACATCTGCCCAGAAACTTCAACACATTTTATATCATAATTTCTGACCATATTAAATTCTCCGTCATATCCGCTCATCATCCAGTTTAAGTCAGCGTTGATTAAGAGCTTGCCTTCTGTTCTATTTAGGCTGTTAATTTTATACACCTCAACATTCATTGCAAGCTCATAATCCGTTGGATTGTCAATAACCTTTTCCAAAATACAAAGATCGTTTTCCAGAAGTTCTTCGACTTCAATCCCATTTAGCTTGTCTTCCAGCACATCCATATCCTTTTCTCCGTAAAGGAATTCATTCATTGCATCAATGCGCCTGTTGAGCAAATATTCCAGACCGCTTATCTCATCATGATATTCATAAGCACTTATTGAATTATAACTGAATAACAATAAGACAAGCATTATGTATACAAATCTTTTTTTCATATGCAGCCCCCCTATAATAAATATTATAGAGGGACAGGCTAAAGTAAAATATCAATATTTGTCAATAAATTAATATAAATTTCCTCATAATTTCAACAAATTACGATTAAACCAGCGTTTTTACACTCTTTCTCTTTTCCAGAGTAAACGGCAGTTCCATTAAACCCTGCTGAGTTTTATCGCCTTTAATCATTTTTATCAGCATTCTCATGCCAACTGCTCCCACATCGTAGTATGGCTCTCCTATGGTTGTAAGCTCAGGTCTTACGAACTTGCCTTCTCTTATATTTCCAAATCCGGCTATTGAAACCTCTTCCGGAACTTTAACGCCATTATCTATAAAGCTGTCCATTATGCCTATAGCAATTTCATCGCTGCTGCAGACAACCGCAGTAAATTCGCCCTTATTCTTAATTAGGGTTTCCCCAAGCTCATAAGCTTTGTTATGTTTGTTTCCTCCCACAACATATATTTTGGAAAACTCAAGTTCGTTATCTTCAATTGCCTTTAAGTATCCCGATATTTTTTCATCTTCAACAGTAGACCTGTTTTCAAAGTCAGACACATATATTATTTCCTTATGTCCTTCCTGTATCAAATATTTTGTCATTTCATAAATTGCTGAATTGCAGTCAATTGAAATATGATTCATGTTTTCATGAACGTCCCTTGTAAAATAAACACATGGCTTATTCAGCTCCGTGGCCTGCTCAATTATTTTTTCATCAAATTTATTTCCTACCAGGAATAAACCCTCTGCCTGTTTTCTGTCAAGCAGCTGAAGATATTTTTCCTGTGTTTCCTTGCTTGAATAACTGCTGCAAAGTAAAATATCATAGCCGTACATTTTACCTATTTCTTCAATTCCTCTTACTATATCAGCAACATAGCTCTGTGCAAGGTTGTTGACTATTACTCCTATTAAGTAGGATCTTCTTGTAACAAGGCTCCTTGCAACATCATTTGGTTTATAACCGGTTTCTTCAATAACCTTTAAAACTTTTCTTCTAACTTCCGGACTTACCGGCTTCGAATCATTGATAACTCTGGAAACCGTTGAAATAGAAACATCTGCAAGCCTTGCAACATCCTTTATGGTTATCATATTTTCCTCCTTTGAAATTTCATCCTTTGTTACTGCCACAGATGTCATTCTGAACGAAGAACCTCCTTACATTAAAATATGGGTTCTTCATGCTGCACTACAGAATGACAGTATGCCAATACCGTTACTCCTTTAAAATTTAACTGTAAATAGTAACTGCATATTCCGTTATATTTATATTATATATGTTATTTTCAAAATAGCAATCGTTTTTTTCCTGATTTTCCTGAAAAACTAAAAATATTTTCCTGAATTTCAGTAAAACTGTCTTATAAGAGGAAAAAAATAAACCCGCGAGAGCCGCAAACCAATAATTCATACCCGCATCTAAGCAGGTGGGATTTCTGTTAAATGATTTTGACTTCCCGTTCAGCGGGCATGTCATAGGCACCTAAACACGAATTCCCTTTTACAATATGTCGGTTGAATTAAAAGATTTCCGTACACCGCAGGCTTATTTATTAATCAAAGTATAGCATATTTTTTATGTTTTTACAACTGCTTTTTAAAGTCACCCTATTCCATATTTGATATTTTACCCTGAAATTTTTACATATATTCATGCATTTATTATACTGCTTAATTCTTCTTCATGTATTATTTCTTTTTCCATAAGCAGCATTGCAATTTGCTCAACTTTATCTTTATTGCTTTCAACAAGGCTTACTACCTGACCATATATTTCCGCAGCAAGGCTTTTAACAGATTTTTCAACAGAAGATAAGGGAATATTAAGCTTCTCTGAAAGTACACTTAGGTTCACAAATGCAACTTCGTCATCCATACCGTACTTTGCAATATAATCCACAGCAAGAGAAGTTGCTTTTTCTATGTCATTTTGTGCACCTATGGTAATATTCTCTCTGCCGAAAAATATTTCTTCCGATACTCGTCCTGCCATAAGAACCGCCAGCTGATCCCTTATTCGTTTTTTAGTAACAACTTCAGTTTCACCTGTTGTGCTTAAAGTATAGCCGCCGGCTCCCTTACTTGTAGGAATTATTGAAACCCTGATGATTTTATTATCCGGCATCAGATATTTAGATACAAAGGCATGTCCTGCCTCATGATATGCCGTAACGGTCTTTTCCCGGCTGTTTTCTTCAGGATTCTTTTTTTCAGTACCCGCCAAAACCTCAATGTATGCCTGATTAATATGTTCACCCTTTATTTCTTCCGAATTCTCTCTTATAGCCAGCAGTGCCGCTTCGTTAATCAGGTTCTCAATCATTGCACCGCTGAAGTACACTGTCATATCTGCAATATTATCCAAACTTATATCTTTACCTGCCTTTTTACCGGAAAGGTAAAGCTGAATTATATCTTTTCTTGCGTTCCTGTCGGGGAGCATGACTTCTATTTGCCTGTCAAACCGTCCCGGTCTCAGCAGAGCAGGATCTAATGTATCTATTCTATTTGTTGCAGCTACCACAACCGTTCCCGAGTCATCTGCAAAACCGGACATCTCAGTCAGAAGTGCGTTTAAGGTTCTGTCACCTTCATCGCTGCCACGCATATTTCCACCCATTCGTCTTTTACCTATGGCATCTATTTCATCAATAAAAATTACACTTTTACCTGATTTCTTAGCTTTATTAAAAAGTGTTCTTATCCTTCCTGCACCCAGACCGGCATAAACCTGTACAAAATCCGAGCCTGACACAGCATAAAACGGTACCCCTGCTTCTCCTGCCAATGCCTTTGCCATCAGAGTCTTACCTGTTCCCGGTGATCCATACAGCAATATTCCCTTTGGCATTCTGGCATTAAACCTTACATATTTTTCAGGATTTTTTATAAAATCAACTATTTCCATCAAGCTTTCCTTGGCCTCATAATTACCTGCCACATCTACAAACTTCATGTTTGATGAACTTCCGTATTCTATTTCATTTAAATTATTTATTTCCTTCTGGGCTGATTTTTTGTTTCTGAAAAGAAAATACATAAAAATCAGAACACCAATGACTGCTACTATCTGATAAGTTTCCATGTGTACCCCCTGAACTTTGAACTATCATTGTTATTTTACCACCGGGATATACATTTGGATATACTAAATATATAGCTCTGTTTCATTGTTTTTCCTGATTTTCCAACAGGCACACGGTCTGAGCACCTATGCCCTCCCCTCTTCCTTCAAAACCAAGACTCTCCGTTGTTGTAGCCTTGATATTAATTCTGTATTTATCTATGTTCAAATCCTCGGCAATATTTTTTACCATCTGCTCAATATAAGGTCGCATCTTTGGACTCTGAACTATAATTACAGAATCAATATTGCAAACCTTATAGCCTTTGTCCTCCATAAGTGCTGCAACCTTCCTCAACAGCAGCCTGCTGTCGGCATCCCTGTACCTTTCATCTGTGTCCGGGAACAATGTGCCGATATCATCACAGCCCATTGCTCCCAACAGGCTGTCCATAATTGCATGTATTAAAACATCGGCATCAGAATGACCCATCAGCCCTTTTTCACAGGGTATATGAACTCCGCCTATTATTAATTTCCTGTTTTCAGTTAAAGCATGAACATCATAACCAATACCAATTCTCATAAAGCATCCTCCGTAAATATATCAGTAAATACTTGCAAATATTTCAGCAATTCTTAAATCCAGAGGTGTTGTGATTTTAATATTTCTCGGCAGCCCCTCTATGGTTTTTACTCTGTGTCCGTAAAATTCAACTATGGACGCATCATCTGTAAAGACCGCATCCTCTGTTACAGCCATACTGTAACAATCCTTTATCAGCTCATAATCAAAGGCCTGGGGAGTCTGTACAGCTTTTAACCCACCTCTGTTTAATGTGCTTTGAACAATTCCGTCCTCTGATACCTCTTTGATTGTATCAACAACATCAATCACAGGAATACATGCACCGTAATCATATGCTCCTTCTATACAGCTTGTAATCAGATTATATGATATAAAAGGTCTTACACCATCATGTATAAGCACTATGCCGCATTTTTCACTTAATGCCTTAATCCCTTCATAAACAGATTCAGTACGTGTCGCACCTCCGGTCTTGACTATCGTAACCTTGTCATATTCCGCAGCTATTTCATTATTTACAAATTCCAGATCCTCTTTATTTACAACTAAAATTATTTCATCAACTTCGTTACTTCTGTCAAATTTATACAGGGTTGTCTCAAGTATGGTTCTCCCGGCAATACTCATAAACTGCTTTGGTATTTCCGAACCCATTCTTGTACCCCTGCCTGCCGCAACAATAATTACAGCAACCTTTTTTCCTTTAAACATTTTAACCTCTAATATAGTGAGTCTTCATTTATCCTTGTGTAAAACATTTTTTTAACTTCTTCATAATCCTTCGTCTGTGCCATAATCCACATTAATTTTGTAATAGCCGCTTCAACCGTCATGTCATAGGCCTGAAGAACATTATATTTTTTCAGTGCCTTTACCCCTACTTCATATATGCTCATATCACTGCCCTCAAACATAACCTGGGTGGCAATTACTATTATTTTACCCTTCTCGGTCAATGCACCCAGCTTCTCAAGAAAGTTCCTTTTGTCCTGAAAGGGCACTCCTCCAACACCGTAGCTTTCAATTACAACGCCCTCATATTTTTCTCCGATGTAATCCAATACATCCGGTTCCATTCCCGGTGCCAGCTTCAATAAAAATATGGACGGAAATATGTCTTTATAAAACTTTACACCCTCCGTAAACTTTTCATTTCTTATATACTTCGTAATTCTCATGTCATCTATTATTGCAGCCACCGGGAAATTAATTGATTCAAAAGCACTGTAGCTCTTAGACTTAACTTTCCTGGCTCTTGTTCCGATAATAGCCTTACCGTCAAAAATTAGGTATACCCCGCTTACTCCATCCTCTGCGGCAAAGCGGAAGCTGTCCAGCAGATTTTTCTTTGCATCCGTAATATCGGCATTAATCGGTTTCTGGGAACCCGTAATTATAACAGGCTTGTTCAGGTTTTGAATCAGGTATGACAAAGCAGCGGATGTATAGGACATAGTATCCGTACCGTGGGATATAACAAACCCATCATAGTCATAATAATTTTTTTCTATTGTCTCCGCCATTAAAACCCAGTATTCCGGCTGAATATTTGTACTGTCTATATTCAGCAGCTGCAATGCAGTCACATTACAAAGCTCCTTTATTTCAGGCACATACCCCAGAAGCTCCTCCGAGGTTATCTGGGGTGCAAGCCCATCTGACGTTTTTGCAGAAGCAATAGTGCCTCCGGTAGCAATAAACAATATGTTCTTTTTCATATTATATCTCCATTTGAATGATTTTTTTCATATCTTCCGGCAGAGGGCAGGTTATGACAATTTCACTACCGGTAAGCGGATGTTTAAATTTCATTTCATAGCAGTGAAGTGCCTGTCTTCCGATTAATTCACTGCTTCTTCCGTACAAAATATCACCTATCACAGGGTGCCCGATATGTTTCATATGCACCCTTATCTGATGCGTCCTTCCTGTTTCAAGCTTTAACCTCACCAACGTCATATTATTGAATCTCTTTTCAACCGTGTAATGTGTTATGCATTCCTTTCCAGAAGGGTGAACTACCCTTATTATATCCTCCGGATTTAGCCTTGCGATTGGTTCATTTACAGTGCCGGAATCTTCTTCAACACTGCCTTCAACTATGGCATAATAATACTTTTCCACCTGATTAGATTTCATCTGATTAGAAAACTCATTGTGAGCATATGGGTTTTTTGCAATTATTACAATACCTGAAGTATTCATGTCCAGCCTGTTCACAAACCTTACTTTTCTTTTTATGCCATGTTGCTTGAAGTAATAGGCTACTCCGTTGGCAACAGTATCATTTTGATGAGATTTGGTGGGATGAACCACTATATATGCCCTTTTATTTACAATTAGTAAGTCACTATCCTCATATATAATTTCTATGGGAATATCAACCGCATCAAATTCATCCTCCTCCTCGTCAAATTCCACAGATAAAACGTCTCCGTCAAACACACTTTTATTAAGCCTTACAACCTTCCCATTTACATACAACTTGTCCGAATCTTCCAACCTTTTTGAAAGCCGCCTGGAAAAATTTAAGTTTTCAGTCATTATGTTCTTTACAGTTTTATCATTTTCATGTATTGTATAATTTAGAGTATTGTTAGTCATTAATATGCTCCTGTAATTTCATCAATATTAATATAATATAAATCGCATTCAATGTAAAGGGGATAAAATAATGAAGTCCAAGGTTATAAACATTGCTTCCAACCGTGATGAATATACACTGACAATAAGGGAAAAGCTTATTAATATTTTAAAAAGCCGCGGCTATGACTGTCACGACGGATTCAGCAACAAGGGAGAACTAAATATTACCATCGGCGGTGACGGAACCTTTTTAAGAAGTGTCAGAGAAAGTAATTTTTCCACCATTCCTTTTATTGGAATAAATACAGGGACTCTTGGATTTTACCCCGAACTGACTCCCGATGACATGGAAAGCTTTATATCAGATTATGCCGAAGGCAATTATACCATTAATAACGTAAACCTGATTGAAAGTGAAATATTTGCTGCCGGACATACTCAAAAAATATATGCCGTAAATGATGTAGTCATCAAAAGAAGAGATATGAAAACAATCCACATGGATGTTCGTATTGCATCCAACCACCTGGAAAAAATAAGCGGTGACGGTCTGATAATATCCTCTCCCCTGGGAAGCTCTGCCTACAATAAATCCGCAGGAGGAAGCCTTGTATATCCTTCCTTGAAAACGCTTCAGATTACACCCCTGTCCCCTATTATATCCAATGCCTACAGGTGCCTGAACTGCAGCATTATAGTTCCGCCCGAATTTGAAATATCCATTTATCCCGAAAAAAAGGAAGACTATTACGTAACCCTTCTTTCAGACGGTGAAGCTTCAGATTACAATGAATTAGAGTACGTGCATTTCAGGACATCAAAAAAAGTAATCAAAAGGCTCACAACAGGCTCTTTTAATTACTGGAATGTTATTAAAGATAAGTTTTTATAGTGTTAGGGGTTTAGTAGGTTAGGGGTTAGGGCATCTCTCAGTCTCTCTCTCCAATTTTTCTGCTCCTTGCGTCGCAAAAATTGGGAGTTCGTTGCGAATGACCTACCGCCATTTTTCAGAAAAAAGACTCTGAAAAATGGGGTTAGGGCATCTTTAATGTGAACTTGCTTCCTATGTTGAGTTCGCTTTCAACTGTTAGGGAGTATTTGTGGATATCAGCAATCCATTTGGCAATGCTTAATCCAAGACCTGTTCCACCTTCTCTGTGCCTTGCCTTATCTGCCCTGTAAAAACGGTCAAATATTCTGTCCAGATCCTTTTTTGCAATACCTATACCTGTGTCCTCCACTGTAAACACCCTTTTATTTTTATCCGTAAAAAGACTTACGGTAACGCCGCCCTTTTCGGTGTATTTAACTGCGTTGTCAACCAATATTACTATAAGCCTTCTAATTTTGTCATAATCAGCTTTTATTTTTATATCTTCTTCTATATTCATCTGAAAATCAAGATTTTTCTTTCTAGCAATGATTTCCATATTCTGACACACATTTTCCACAACCTCTGACAAGGAAAATTCAGATATATCCAGTTTTTCTTCATTAGCATCAGCCTTTGCCAATATAAGAAGCTGGTCAATCAATCCGGCCATAACCCTGGTTTCCGAATACGCATTGTCAAGCCAAACCTCATTATCCTCAACAGTTCCCTCGTCATCACTGAGCACCACATCCAAATTTGTCTGAATTACAGTCAAAGGAGTTCGTAATTCATGAGATGCGTCAGCAATGAATTCCTTCTGCCTCATCCAGGTTTCCCTTACAGGCTTTAACGCCTGCCCTGTAAACAAAAAACTTATGACAAGCAAAATTGCGGTGCCGCTAAGCCCCGTACCATAAAGAACCGTCCTGAGGAAAGACCAGAAAATATCTTCATTCACAGTATTCTGGTAAACCTGAACAACAGTCTGACCATTTGTATCATCAAAATATCTTGTATATATTCTGTATTTATATCTCCCGATCCTTTTAACCGCATAAGAATCCTTTTTTTCTTCAAATGCTTTAGATACAAGCGGTTTGATATTTCCTGAAATCTTTATGTCATCCTCTTCAGAGTAAACCTGTTCCAAATCAATGTTATAGATAACACAGCTTGCATCCAGTTTTTTATCACCCATCAGAGCTATGGACGGGCCTATTCTCATATATGACGTGTCACCCCTGTTTCTGAAATCCAACAAAGTTGTATTATTGTACGTGTACACCCTCATGGCCTCAGATTTCATCAGCTCCTTGTTACCATCCTCAAAGATAATACGGGTAAAATTATAAATTCCAGCAGCGATAAAACACATAAATGCAATCAGAATTACCCCCATATATGCAGTTAGTTTAAAATGCAGCTTCCTGAACATTGTTATTTCTCCTTAAGCATATATCCCACGCCTCTTACAGTTTCTATTTTTGCATTTGTATTTTCAAGCCTTTTCCTTAAATGATGGACATATATTTCTATGTTACTTTCCAGTATGTCCGCCTCAAGACCCCATATTCTATCGATTATCTGCTCCCTGGTAAAAACCTGCCTGGGCTTTTTTATGAACATTTCCATAAGCATGGCTTCCTTCAAAGGTATTTTATATTCATTTCCGTTCACATACAGCATGTAATTTTTCACATCATACTTTATATCCTCAAACTCGTAGACCTCACCCACATACTCTGTACTCTTTCTTCTGGCAAGAGCTTTTACCCTTGCGATTAATTCCTTGGTTGCAAAAGGTTTTACAAGATAGTCATCAGCACCGTTCTCCAGCCCAAAAACACGGTCATCAACAGTATCCTTTGCCGTAAGCATTATAACAGGTGTTTTTAACCCGTTATTTCTAACTGCCTTTAATATTTGAATACCGTCAACCTCAGGAAGCATTATATCAAGAACAATTACATCATATATATCCTTACATGCAAGAATAAGACCTTCCTCACCGTCATTTGCTATATCTACATCAATTTTTTGCTTTTGAAAAAGGTAACTCAATGCCTGTGTTATTTTAACTTCATCTTCAACTATTAAGATTCTCAAAACCATTCCTCCAGTCCACATCAATTTATAGTATAACTGTTATAAACTAATATATTGTTACAATCTTAAACCTATATTAATATTTCTTAATTTTCGATTTTAACTTACATATATTATATATTAAGCATTACCATCTGGCAAATTTTAATTATAAAAGATATAAAAGAAAGGACTGTTCTCATTAAACAGTCCCATGTAACCATCTTATTTACTATATCACTTCCGCACTTTCTTCAACTTTCGAAGAATTTTTTAACTTTACTTTGCTTAAGAGGCTCTTTAACAGCATTGCCTGCTCGCTTAGTTCCTCGCTGGCTGCAGAACTTTCTTCAGCCGTAGCCGAATTGGTCTGAACCACTGAGGATATCTGTTCAATTCCCGTATTTACCTGGGATATTGCCTGAGCCTGCTGTTGTGATGCTTCCGCTATTTGTTCCACTATAGAAAATGTCTTGTCGGTTTTTTCCACAATAGTATTAAATGATTTTAAGGTGTCCTCCGCTATCTTATCACCCTTTTCAATGGATTTTAATGTATTTTCAATCAGTAACGTTGTATTTTTAGCTGCTTCGGAGCTTTTTGACGCAAGATTCCTTACTTCATCAGCTACAACGGCAAACCCTTTGCCTGCAGAGCCGGCCCTTGCTGCTTCAACAGCCGCATTTAATGCAAGTATATTGGTTTGAAAGGCAATATCATCAATAGTCTTTATTATTTTACCTATTTGAACAGATGCCTGATTAATATCACTCATAGCACCAGTCATTTGATTCATATGCTCAGTTCCATTTTGAACCTCTTCCGAAGTTTCCTTAGCAATAAGCTTTGCATTTTGAGTGCTTTTATCATTTGAAAATATCTGCTCAGAAATTTCGCCCATAGTGGCAGCTAATTCCTCAATTGAACTTGCCTGCTCAGTTGCTCCTTCAGTTAAAACCTGTGCACCTGCCGCAACCTGCTGCGAGCCGCTGGCAACCTGCTCTGAGCTGTCAGATATATTTCTGAATGTATAGTTTAAGATTTTCAATATTCGTATTAAAGACTGTTTTATCGGATCAAAATCACCCAGGTAATCTTTTCCCACATAGTTGGTTAAATCGCTGTCTGCCATTGCGCCCAAGTGGTACGAAATATCTTTTATAACGTCATTGGTTTCATTTATGGTTATCTCCAGAGATTCCAACAGTAACCCCGTTTCATCCCTGTTGTTCGTCTTAGGCACTTCAGTATGCAGATCTCCTTCAGATAAAAGCTTTAACCTGTTAGCACATGCTATTATAGGATCTGCAATCTTTCCGGAAGTCCTTAATCCGATAAACGAAGCTATGAGAACAGCCACAATACCCAGTATTAAAGTCGTCATTATGCTTAAATATGTGCCGGCCATATATTCAGACTGAGGAACCTCTATTATAAGACCCCATCCCTCAGTACCTTCTATTTCAGAATATGACAAAAGCTTTTTACCCTCAGAAGATGTATAGCTCCCCACGCTCAATTCCTTGTTAAGCATTTTTTCCTCTAAAAGAGCCAGTTCTTCATTGCTTCCGTCAATCTTATAGCGACTAATGACATTTTCATGATTTAAAACCCTTTCATATTCGGGGTGACCTATTGTATAGCCATTTCCGTCAATTATGTACCCGAAACCTTTTTCCCCAATTACAACCTGCGAAGCAATATCCGACATGGTTTTTCCGTTAGCCGTTAATAACACAACTCCTTCAGCCGATGAACCATATACTCCATCCTTCCACAAAGGTGCGGTAATCAGAAAATACATTTCCGATCCATCTCCGCTAACCTGCGCTCCGCTTACATAAACATCCCCCTCCATAGATTTTTTAAAACAATCCATATACGATACAATCTCGGAAGCCTGTGTTCCGTAGGAGGATACAGCTCCCTTCTTATCAGCAATATTAAGGTCAACCAGACCTAACATTTCTTTTCTGCCGGTAAAAATATCCGCTTTCTCCTGCCGGGTTATATCCGGATTTGACAATTCCGCAATCATTCCTATTTCAGAAGCAACCGTTTTATATGTATTAAGCTCTTTTGATACAACAGCCGCTGAAGATTTAGCTACCTCCTCCATAGTCTGTTCAAGGGTATCGAACGTAGACCTGTAACTTAAATAAGAAGTAACTCCTCCTATTACAAGTACAGAAATTAGGATTATTGAAGTAATACTTAAAAATATTTTCTTTTTTATACTGCTGTTTTTCCTCTTACGATTTGTTTTCCTTTTAAAGCTTGGAAGTTTAACCTTAATTTTTTTAATGGTACTAAATTTTTTCATTATCCGCCTCATTCAATTGATGTAATTTTAATATATTAATCAGCTATATAAGAATTTAACTATAGTTTCCTTCATTATATTGCATCTTTATACTGCTTATAATAATTAATTTTTCCCTTTTTAATAAGCTCCTCATACTCGTCCATAGGTTCAGGCTTTGCAAATATAAATCCCTGAGCCATGTCACAGCCTATATCCCTAAGAAAATCAACCTGCATATATGTTTCAACACCTTCAGACACAACATTCAGGTTCAGATTTTTAGCCATGTTTATTATGTTGCCCACTATAATCTGTGAGCTGTACTCCTCTATATTGTTAAGAAACAGTTTATCCAGTTTCAATGTATCAATGGGCATTTCCTTCAAAAGCCCCAGGCTTGAATATCCGGAGCCAAAATCATCCATTGAAATTTCAAAGCCTTCATTTCTGAATTCCTTCATCACAGTAAATACTTCTTCATTATTATTGCTGAATACAACAGATTCCGTTATTTCAATTTCAATAAGATCATCCGAAATTCTATACTTCTTCTTTATTTTATTATACTCCGACACAAAATTGCTGTTCAAGAAATGCAGCCTTGAAACATTAACAGAAACAGGAACAACATCATAGCCCGCTTTAATCCATCTGCTCATGTTGGAGCAAACCTCTTCAAACACATATTTATCAAGATTTACAATAAATCCGTTTTTCTCAAACATAGGAATAAATTTATCCGGTCCCATAAGTCCCAGCTCAGGATGATCCCACCGAACCAATGCCTCCGCACCGGAAAGCACACCGGTCTGCAAATCAACCTTTGGCTGCATGTATACCTTAAATTCCCTTTTCTTAAGTGCCCTGTACATATCATTCTCAATTTTTTTATCTTCCATAAGGCTGCTGCCCATCTCATCTTCATAAACAGTATAATCACTTTTATAGCTGTCCTTCAGCGCTACCTTGGCAAAAGAAGCCCTATCAATAGCCAGCCTTATATCCGGCTGCCCATTATCTATATAATATATTCCTGTCTTAACCGCCGGGTTTATATTGTGTTTTTCCCATATTTTCAGTTTTTCTATTTCTCCCGAAATATAACATACCCTGTTAATAAGCTGATTCTGACTTTCATATTCAAACAAAACGAAAAAATTATCTCCTTCAGCTTTTCCGATTATTTCATCCTTAAGATTCCTTCTTAAACATCTTGCCATTTGCTGAAGAATTTCATCTCCGGCTTTATACCCCACGCTGTTATTTATAATAGTAAACTTGTTGATATCATAGTGAATCAACGCATAGCTTTTATCAGGACTGCCTGCTATGACCAGCTCCGCTTCCTTTATGAATTTAAACTTATTGTTGACATTAAATATTAAATCAATTTCTTCCGCATTTTTATTTCTGTTCAGCTTATTAATATACTTTCTAATTACCTTAGATTCCCTTTTTACAATTATGCAAAACCCGATTATAATTGCCATAAAAGCAAAAATAAATGCAACTAAAATGTTTTCATTAGAAGAAGCTTCCCCACTTCCAATTATTTTTAATGTACTTAGCAATATAACAGCCGAACAAATTAAAGCAACCCTAATGAAACAATTTATAAACGGCCAAAGTTTTGAAATCTCATCCTTATCAAAAATATTCTTCACCCCCAGGCGCAACTCTTATGTTCCATATAATATAATCGACTGTCCCGGCAAAAAGTTTAACAATTTACCAAAAAAAATATCAACATATTACATCACTCCGTAAAAACAAAGGTGCAGCCTAAGCTGCACTTTGTAAACATATTAAATTATTGTGACTAACGTAATTACTGTAATAACTGTAATACGCCCTGTGGTTGCATATTAGCCTGAGCCAGCATAGCCTGAGCAGCCTGAGTAAGAATGTTATTCTTAGTATACTGCATCATTTCTTTAGCCATGTCAACGTCTCTAATACGAGATTCAGCAGCTGTTAAGTTTTCTGAAGTTACGTTCAGGTTGTTGATAG
>ENA-UOOR01001703-UOOR01001703.1-fermentation-metagenome-genome-assembly--contig:-NODE-1703-length-24909-cov-5.449223_pt1 | contig 24909 bp, 12 predicted proteins | sample MGYA00245780_ERZ724029 | MGnify/ENA primary metagenome ERZ724029 (study PRJEB28704, sample SAMN03018315) | fermentation metagenome | biome: anthropogenic terrestrial biome; feature: soil; material... | reverse complement strand
AAACAGCTTCCATAAAAGAAGTGTGTAGAGAGATTGAAAAAAACAGTGATTTTATCTTTGTTTTTTCGGATAACAGTGAAAAGCTGATTGACAAGAAAGTTAACGTTGAAGCCAATTCTAAAAATGTGACAGAAACTCTGGATGTAATATTATCCAATACTGGACTCACGTATAAAATATTGGACAAACAAATCGTTGTCTATAAATCTACAGAAGCTACTCCGTTTATGGCTGTAAAACAACCCGATATCAATATTATGCAACAACAAGTCAGAAAACAGATTTCCGGGAATATTGTAGATGCACAAGGAATATCAATTATTGGTGCAAACATAGTAGAAATTGGGACTACGAACGGGACAGTAACGGATGTCGATGGAAATTTCTCATTAAATATAGACAATAATGCAAGTATCCAAATTACATATATTGGGTATTTGAGCCAAACAATCAACACAGCCGGAAGAACAAACTTTAGTATCACTTTATTGGAAGATACCCAGACCCTTGATGAGGTAGTAGTTGTAGGGTATGGTACGCAAAAGAAAGAGACATTAACCGGAGCCATTTCTGTTTTGGGTAATAAAGATTTGATTCAAAGTCCCACATCCAATGTCAGTAGTGCATTGGTTGGTCGTGTTCCAGGTATATCTTCTGTTCAGGCAACTGGAGAACCGGGATACAATGAAGCAACCATTCGTATCAGGGGAGTGTCGACTCTGAATACCGGAGGGCATGAGCCAGTGATAGTAATTGATGGCGTACAAGCTTCGTCTCAACTATTCAATTCGTTAGATTTTAATGATATCCAAAACATCAGCGTATTGAAAGATGCATCTTCCACAGCTGTATACGGAATACAAGGCGCCAATGGAGTAATTATAGTTACAACCAAAAGGGGCGAGTCAGGAAAAGCCAAAGTCAGCATGAGTTATAGGTATGGAATATCACAGGTGACCAATACACTCAAAATGTTGGGATCATATGAATATGCACTATTTAGGAATGAAGCAATTTTAAATGATAAGGAAGATTCATTCATGCGATATTTGTTTGATGATGATGATATTTGGAAATTCAAAAACAATAGAGACTATACCGACGCAGAAATTGATGCGATGGATTTAACACCCGATCAAAAAGAGGCACTGCGAAACTCCCCTGCATTATACTATTCAAGCCAAGACTTATATTCTAACCAGTTTAGCGGTTCTTCCCCACAGCAACTATTAAACGTAAATATTTCGGGAGGAACTGAAGATTTTCGTTATTATACTTCTGTTGGATATTTTTCGCAGGACGGGATTTTCAAGGATGCAAAATATGCAGGTAAAGATGCAAACTCACATTACGATAGATATAACATCCGGTCGAATATAGACATGAATATTGCCAAAAGCCTAAAGATGTCAATTGAATTCGGTGGACAGTTCGAAAAAAATAATGGAATTATGGGCAAAGACGGTGACGTGACATCGTTGGGATCCCGTTACAAAGAAATGACAGTAATCATTCTTGGATCTGCTCCGTGGGCTTTGTCAGGTCTTTATGATGGTAAACTGGTAAGCAGTATTCCCTCATCAGTGCATCCTTTAGGAGACAAGGGGGGCTATTCTGCCCCTACTCAATATCTTTTAAGTAGAGATATATTGAATTTTTTAAATTCAAATTTAAGCACTACTCTTAGCTTAGAGCACGACATGTCATACTTGACCGAGGGTCTTACTCTTTCTGGAAGGATTTCCTACAATGGGAGTTATAGGAAAGGATGGGTAGAAAATATACCGGTGCCTACTTATTCAATGTACCGGAATCCCGAGAATCCTGTTGAAATGGTATTTTTTGGAGGATCAACTTACCCTTCATCCATTTCCGATAGACAGAACCAAACTAAACGAACCCAGTTGTATCTTGAAAGTAAAGTTAACTATCAACGTACGTTTGATAACCACACCATTTCAGGGATGGTTTTATACAATGCAAGAAGACTCAAGCATCCAGGATTATCATATAACGTTCCAGAAGGAATGCTTGGATTAGCGTCAAGAATAACCTATGATTACGATAATCGTTATTTGGCTGAGCTCAACATCGGTTATAACGGATCTGAAAATTTTCCTCCGGGAAAACGTTTTGGACTTTTTCCTGCTTACTCATTAGGGTGGATTGCATCTAATGAATCTTTTTTTCCAACAAATGATTGGATAACATGGTTGAAGTTCAGAGGTTCATTCGGAATAACAGGAAATGATAGAATAGGTGGAAGCCGATTCCTGTATCTTCCCAGCACGTGGAATTATACTGGAACGGGAACAGGGAATGGTTATCGATTCGGACCTACAGATGGAAGCTATTCAGACCCGAAATATAGAGGAGCTATAGAGGGTGCAGTGGGAAATCCAAATGTAACCTGGGAAAGATCACAAAAAATCAATGCTGGAGTTGAAATTAATTTTTTAAGGAATCGATTGTCTTTTACTGGCGATATTTTCAAGGAGAAACGTAATAATATCCTCTGGAATCGAGGTACGGTTCCATCATTAGTGGCGGCTAACCTCCCTCCTGCCAATATTGGAAAAGTTACTAACAAAGGATACGAAATTGTAATAGCGTGGAGAGACTATATCAATAATTTCAGTTACGGCATCGGTGCAAATGTCTCATATGCCAGAAACAAGATCATATTCCAGGATGAACCGGAAAACCCATACGAATGGATGAACAGTACCGGTTTTTCTCTAAGACAATACAAAGGATTCAAAATAAACGGGTTTTACAATAACGAAGAGCAGGCATCCAACCGGCCCTACATACCTTACGATGGCAACAGGGTACAAGCTGGTGATGTCCGTTATATTGATATCGACGGTGATGGAACTGTTGACAATCAGGATCGCATACCTATCGGCTACTCTAATTTGCCAAGATATGCTTTCGGGAGTAATCTTGATTTTTCATACAGAGGTTTTTCTGTTTCTGCTTTGATTACTGGTACACTAAAAGGATCTATGCTTATGATGCCATCTTCTGCTACATCGCCGAATTATGTTACGAATCCGTTTAGTAGAGGAAGTAGCGGTGCCATGGTATGGCAGTACGAAGGACGTTGGACTCCAGAAAAGGCAGAACAAGGAGTAGAAATTACTTTCCCGAGAGCCTCTATGAGAACAGGTGAGTCTCAAAATGCACAAACGAATGAACTTTGGTTGCGTTCATCCGAATTTTTCAGATTGAAGAATTTAGAAATCTCGTATACGTTTGATAAACTTACGTATTTGAAACAAGTAGGAATATCCAACCTAAGGATATATCTTAATGGAAATAATTTGGCTACTTGGGGTGCTAAATTAGTTGATGGATATGATCCCGAACAAATGGATGGCAATACAGCTTCCGATGGTTACCTCTATCCACCCATGAAAAGTTACAATTTAGGATTTAATATTACATTCTAAAGTTTATTCATCATGAACAAATTAAATAAAACAATTCTCAATATTATCATACTTAGCTGTATTTTAATTATACCGCCATTTTTATCATGTGAGAAAGACTTTCTCGAAAAACCGAGAGGAAGCGACATTAATGTTGATTCCATATTTGCAGATCGAGAAAGAGCCTTGTCAGCAATCGCTCAAGCTTATGGAAACTCTCTCGGTGCAGGAATTCAAGTGCAACCCTGGGATAATAATCTTCAGTGGACGGGTATGAATGCAGGAACATTATCCCATATTTCCGGCGAACTTAATTCGTACAAATTCAGTTGGGAACATCACTATACATTGCAACGCGCGGGCATGAATTCTGACGGCGGTGGAAATGGAAGAGCTATGAGTATTGACGGTTATGATTTTAATTATACATCCATACGGAGATGTTTTCTTATTATTGAAAATATCGATAAGGTAGGTGATATTTCTCAAGAAGAAAAAGATCAGATAAAAGCAGAAATGAAAACACTGATTGCTTACCGCTACCAAGAAATGTTTAAACGATATGGAGGTGTATCATTAATTAAGAAATCTCTGACTGCTGAGGAAGAAATTTTGATTCCACGCTCCAATCTACAAGAAGTACTTGATTATATCATTGAACTTTGCGATGAAGCGGTTGTTGACTTACCTAATCTGCACCCTGATAATATGAAAGGACGTGTGACCAAAGGGGTGGCTCTTGCTGTAAAAGCCGAAGCATTGATATACGCTGCAAGACCTTTGTTCAACTCTACTACCCCTTATCTTGACTTAGGCGAATATAATAATTTGATCTGTTTCGGAAACATTGATCCAAACCGATGGCAAAATGCAATAAAAGCTTCTGAGGAAGTCATTACTTGGGCGCTTGCTAACGGGCATCAAATTATTAATACCGGGAATCCTTTGGAAGATTACGGTACTGCCGTAGCAACACCCAACAACCGTGAAATCTTATTAGCTTATAAAAGAGTAGACCAAACAGTTGATGACTCTAGTTATGATCCTCGTCGACAGGCTGGAGGAGCGAATGGAATGAGTTTTTATCAATTAAAACAATATTACAAAGAAGATGGAACCGATCTGGACTGGCCCAAACCGGACGGTACTACATACCCATATGCTCACTACCGAGAGAGAATTAACCAAATTGAAGCGCGATACAAAGCTTCAGCTGCAGGAGCAGGCATTGACGCATGGAATAACCCAGGCGACAGTCGTTGGAACAGTGAAACATTGGCGGGTAGTTCTAATTGGAATGGACAGGCTCAAACAGAAGCTTGCGGCAGAAGAACTAAGTTTTGGTATAGAGCTTCTAATCGTAACTGGTTTGAATTTCCGATTTATCGGTTGGCGGAATTCTATCTAAATCTAGCTGAGGCGTATAACGAATTAGACAATTCGAGCAAAGCACTTGAAAACCTGAATGTAATACGTACCCGAGCAGGATTGCCTAAAGTCACTGAAACAAATCGGGATCGTTTGCGAAAAATAATTCAAAGGGAATGGGCTGTCGAATTTTATGAAGAAGGTCACAGGGTATTTGATGTAAAGCATTGGAAACATGAGGATATAGCTAATGGAATCATAGGGGGGCCTAAGTTTACTTTGTGGTATCACTATATTAGCGGTAGAACTTGGGCACGATGGGATTCAGAATACACAAACTACGAGGTGCGTCAAATTTATGTTGGTGCATTTTCAGCAAAAGAGTATCTATGCCCTTTCCCGATTAAGGAAGTGAATAAAGGATACCTTGTGCAGAATCCTGGATATTAGTAGCATTAAGTAATACATAAAAAAGTAATCAATTATGTTTAAATATATTAGATTATACATAGCAATTTTATTTGTGTGCTTTCTGTTCGTTTTTGCTGGCACACCAGTATTCGCCCAAACTTTTTCGTCTGAATCCGACACTGTAAACGTACAAATAGAACCGGGAATATATTTTCCGGTAAAGAAAGAGCTTTCTTCTTCGGCTGTTTATTCCATATCAGGTGAAACGATATACAAAACGCCGACATCAAATCTGACCAACACATTGTATGGACTAATCCCCGGATTAATGGTTAGACAAACTACTGGAGAACCTAAATATGATGGTGCTGAAATGTACATTCGTGGTATGGGTTCTTATAACAGTGGCTCATACACTATTTTTGTGGATGGATTTCAAACTCAAAATGATTACTGGCAATTCTTGTCGCCTACTGAAATAGAAAGCATATCTGTGTTCAAAGACGGTGCTGCTTTAGCTCCATTCGGAATGAGAGGAGCCAATGGAGTCATCTGGATTGAAACTAAAAGAGGGAGAATAGGAAAACCAAAAATCCAAGCTCAGTTCCGGCGTGGAATACAACAGGCAATGAATATCACTAAACCACTGCAATCTTTCGATTATGCTTCACTATACAATGAAGCAGTAAGTAATGACAATGGAATGGAATGGAATCCTGTTTATTCTAATACGCAGCTGGATAACTACAAAAACGGAAGAGGTTACAATACAGACTGGTATTCCCATGTATTAAAACCCTCAGCTTCATTTTTTTCATCGGATTTGACTTTTGACGGTGGAGTAAGAGATGCCAGGTATTTTGTTATGTTGGGAATAACGGACACTAAAGGGTTGTACGATGTAAATATCGATGATGAACATTCCAATCTTCACTTGAAACAGTTCAATCTTCGATCTAATTTTGATTTTTCAATGTACAATATTTTTGTAGGAAAAATTGAGCTCGGGGGTCGAATTGATGAAAGGAAAATGCCAGCATTTAATACATCTACCCTGTGGAGCAACTTGGCAAGCTATCCCAACAATATTTATTCGGTTAGAAACGACAACGGAACATGGCCGGGGACAACGATTTATCCGTCCAATCCTGTTGCTTCCGTAAAACAATTGGGATATTGGTCGACACACGATCGCACAATGCAAGCCAACTTTTCTCTTAAAGAAAAATTAGATTTTATGTTGCCTGGACTTTATCTTTCGCAGGCAGCTTCTTTCAGTAACTGGACGAGAGGATCCTATAACGTCACGCGTAATTACACACGCTGGATGCAAGAACTTGATAACAAAGGAAATCCTGTATATGATAATGAAGGCAATCCCATGTATCAACAACAAACCACTGATTTAGATTCCGATTACTCAATCTATGATGATAATGGAACGAATCAATGGGATTGGAAACAGTTCCAGGCAGGTGTCGGTTACGATGCACAACTCGGAAATCATTCAGTTTCTGCTGTTACTAATTATCTCCAACACAGCTATTTTACAGATTCGGATAGAAACGGACCAGCTGAAATACAAATGAGATATAATGTCCAGAACATCGGAGGTCGAATTCACTACGAATATGCTAGCAAATACGTTGGAGAAATAGGACTTTCTTACAGTGGATCGGATAATTTTAAAAAAGGAAATCGTTTTGGGTTTTATCCTGCAATTTCTGCCGCATGGATTTTGTCGAAAGAAAGTATCTTTGAAAATTTTTCAGCAATTAATTTGCTTAAAATTAGGCTATCAGCAGGAAAGTCAGCATATGACTCATTCAACTGGGCATGGCATCGTAGGTATCTGTACGAGCAATACTACATTGACATGGGTTCTTATCCTACCGGCAACCAAGCACCTAGTTGGAACTCCGGCATAGGTATCGAATATTTTGCTAACCCCGATATTTTTGCTGAAGAAAGTATGAAATACAACATCGGATTAGATACAAGATTATTTGAAGGTTTAAACTTGACGTTGGATGCTTTTATGGATAAACGTTCAGGCATTATATCCCAGGATCACACTATGTCTGGCCTGATTGGAGTAACTCCACCCATGCGAAACATAGGTAAGGTAACAACAAAGGGTATTGAAGCTGACCTGAATTTTAGTGGAAGTGTCAATAAATTTAGATATACGTTAGGTGGTAATATTTCTTATTTGAAAGATAATATCGATTTCATGGCAGAACTAGCCCCTGCCTCACCTTTGGCAGCAAGAACAGGACGTCCGATTGGTGCAAGATTTGGTTACGAATTTATCGGATTTTATGACATCACTGATTTTAATTCCGACGGTACTTTAAAAGAAGGAATCCCAGTCTCTTTGCTTGGCTCTGTTCAGCCCGGAGACTTGAAGTACAGAGATTTAAATGACGATAGCATGATTGATGAAAGTGATATGTTAGTTATAGGAAAACGAGATTTTCCTGAAACATATTATTCTTTTCGTGCTGAAGCGAATTATTCAGGATTTGATTTAAGAATTTTATTTCAAGGGATGAGTGGCAGGGAAGTTAATATAGCTAACAGTAAAACCATAGCATTCCAAAATAATGGTACTGTTTACGAGATTGCGAAAGGTCGATGGGCTTACTATCCAGATCAGGGAATAGATACGCGTGCTTCGGCAACCTATCCTAGGTTGTCAACCCAGATGAATGAAAATAACTATACGTCTTCTACATTCTGGATAAAAAATGGTAACTTCTTGAGAGTAAGAAATATGGAGATTGGGTATACTCTTCCAAAAAGATTTTTGCAAAAATTAAACCTTTCAAATTTTCGTTTTTTTGTAAATGGTGTAAATTTGTTTACTTTCAGTTCGTTGTTGAAAGAATATGATTTGGATCCCGAAGTGATGATGGGCTATCCCGCAATGAAATCATATAATGCAGGTATTACTGTTGGCCTTTAAAAATTAAAAAATGATGAATATGCAATCAAAATATTATTTTTTAGCAGTGTGTCTATTAGTATGTATTACCGGTTGTGATTATTTGGATACGAAAGTAGATACCGGTGTTACTCAGGAAAATCTAGATTCTGATTATTCCAGATTACAGCAGTTGGGGTATACTCCTTATACATACCTTGGACATGGATTTAATATGTTAGATCAAAATATTACAGCCGCAATAACCGACGAAGCAGAACAAACATGGCCATCAAGCCAAGCACAGTTTTATAACGACGGGAGTTGGAGTAGATATGTAAATTATCTGGATACATACAGTCATAATTATGGAGGAATACGTGCTGCGAATTTTTTTCTTGATTATTCGGCTGATTATAAGAGCAAACTAGCTCTCAACAGAGATACTATAACCAGTGGCAGCGTTGGTTATTGGAGAGACGTGGAAAACATTGAATGGATGCGTGCAGAAGCAAACATCCTTCTTGGTTGGTTTTATTTCGATTTGATCAAACGTTACGGAGGTGTTCCCTTAGTCGAAAAAGTTATGAACATCAACGACGAAACAAACATTCCTCGTTCAAATTTCGAGAAAATAGTGAAATTTATCGTTTCTAAAATTGACAATAACAAAGATATGCTACAAGGAAACTGGAGTGGCGGAGGAGGAACAATCGGACGTGATGCGTCCCGTGACGGGAGAATTACCTTAGGTGCCGCGCTAGCTTTAAAATCACGCGTTCTCTTATATGCGGCTAGTCCTTTATATAATGAGAACAACAGCATAGAGAAGTGGAGGGATGCAGCAAAAGCCGCCAACGATGTTATTAGACTGAAAAAATGGACATATCCAAGTGACATAATTCGTCCAGTGCCCCCTACCATTACAGATCTTCCAGCATATAAACTGCATAATGATTATAGAAATCTGTTTCTGGAGGCAAACAGTGTACTTAACGAAGAAGTTATTTGGGCATATCGCTTGGGAGCAACAAATCAGATGGAAATGTTAAATTATCCTATTGGAACTCCTGGCGGACAATCCGGTGTAACGCCATCTCATAACCTGGTTTCGACATACGAATATACCGGGGATCCAGACCCTGAAAATCCCTACGCAAACAGAGATCCTCGTCTTGGCTATTCTATTGTGACTAACAATAGCACTTGGAATGGGCGTACAATTGAAACTTGGAAAGGAGGAACGGATTCTTGGGATAAATCCAATACATCGCGTACTGGTTATTATCTGAAAAAATTTTTAATTGAGAACTTGGATATTACACACGATGCAACAAGAAATCGCAATTGGATAATCTTCAGATATGCTGAAATTTTATTAAATTACGCCGAAGCTATGAACGAAGCCTATGGACCAGATAGTGATCCCTTACAGTATGGAATGACAGCCCGAGAGGCGATTAATATGGTAAGAAATAGACCAAGTGTGGAAATGCCACCTGTTAACGTTCCTCTCGGAAATCAAGATGAAATGAGAGAAAAAATTAAACACGAACGGAAAATTGAACTTGCTTTTGAAGATCACCGTTACTGGGATTTACGCAGATGGAAAGATGGTGAAGAATTAAGTAAACCTCTTTTGGGAGTCAGAGCAACAAGAATTGATGAAGGCGTTTTTTCTTATACGGAAATCAATGTGGAAGACAGAGTATTCGACATTCCAAAAATGTACTATTTCCCATTTCCAGATGCAGAAATAAGAAAATCCAATGGAATATTAACACAAAATCCCGGATGGTAAATTTTTAATTAATTAAAAATATTGAACAATGAAATATCAATTAAACAAGTTGCCAATAATGCTGTTTTGCCTCATCTTTACTGCCGTGAACATGATATCATGTGATGAAGACGATAACAATAAAGAATGGGGCTATGCCAAGATATACATGCCTCAGGCCTCTATTTTAAACGGTGGATTGTCAAACAACGACTACCCTGTGCCGTTAAATAATAATGCTTCAACCAAAAATTATAAACTCGATGAAGCAAATAAGATTTTGTATGTTTACTTGGGTGTTTATCGTTCAGGGTTGCAAAAACTCGAATCGTACTCAGTACAGGTAGCGCCGGATAATGCAGCGACAGTAGCTTATGTCGCCGGGAACTCCGCCAGAGCAGTCTTGCCAAGTGATGCCTACACATTGCCCGATATTGTTACCGTACCCAACGGTAAGAGAGAAACAACCTTTTATTTAACGGTCGACCTGAGCAAACTGGAAGCAGATTTTTCATCTAAAAATATTGTACTGGTAGTAGAAATATCTAACCCAAGTAAATACGAGTTGAACGAATCTTTATCCAAAACAACGGTTATCATTAATGGCAGTTTCTTCCTGCCTTAGTCCTGTTAAGACAGTCTCAGAGATTTCAAAACCTCTGAGACTATTTTATTTACCTTAAAATCAATGGAAAATGAGTCCAAAAAAAATATTCTTTTTATTGGCTATAAACGTTTCTGTTCTGCCATTCATTGTGGAAGGGCAGGAAAGAGGTAGGCCAAAGACTCCTGCCGAAGTGGTAGTCACAGTCGATCTGAATACTCCGGTTATGATCAGCCGGTTTGAAATAGGAATAACTCATGTGTCAAACCGTTGGGATAGAGGTCATCCGGAAGCAGTAGAAAGAGTTATCCATTATCTGGGAGAAGCGGTTCGTTATCACTCACAGCATATATATGGATGGGGAGTGGATGATCCGATGCCCGAAGGACGTGGTAAGTATATGTGGGATGATCTTGACGAGCGCATGGCACTTTTCCGCAGAATACCAAATGCCATCCCAGTTCTCTGTTTTTGCGGCGCACCTGGATGGATGAAAGATTACAATCCGAAAATACGCTGGCAAATAGAGGTTGCTCCCCGTGACGAGAATATACCCGATTTTGCCGAGTTGTGTGCCAAAGCAGCAGCACGCTATCCCGACGTTAAAGATTTCATTGTCTGGAACGAATTCAAAGGCTATTGGATAGGAAATAAAAGAGATGTACAAAGATTTACTGTTATGTATAATGCTGTTTATGATTCAGTTAAAAATGTTCGCCCTGATGCGCTCATTGGGGGTCCCTACACGTCCAGTAGCGTATCGGAAGATAACTTGGAACTGATAGATTATTGGATTAAAAACAAAGTTGGCGCCGAATTTTTTACTTATGACGGTTGGCTGGAAGGCTGGCCGCCGAGTTCAAAAACTGAAGAATGGATGATGGAAAACAGCGACTATTTTGGAAGATCATCTTCAGCATTCAGCAAGAGGACAAATCTACCAATGTGGATTACGGAGTTTTACGGCGGCAGTAGCGACAATCCATATTTTAAAGCAGCTAATCATGCTTCGGCTTATTTGCATTCACTGAAAGCAGGAACACGCATGGCTCTGCTATGGGATTCTCCCGGCTTGGGTCATTTATTTACGAGGACGAATACGCGCGACGGGGGCATGCCTATCCCTCATTATTATGTGGTACTTTATTTTAATAAATTTTTTGGACCAGGAACTCAACTCTATAAAGCAGAATCTTCTTCAAAAGATGTAGAAGTGTTGGCTTCCGCCAGTAAAATACTGTTGATTAATAAACTTCCACGTCCTGTCAGGGTTGATGTGAATGACAGAGCATTAGCGTTGAACGGTTATGAAGTACGTCTGATAGAAACCCAATGAAATAGCCTGATGAAATCAATAAAAGTATCTATTCTATTTGTTGTGAGCTTGTTGCTAATGACAGATGTTTTTGCAAACGATAAATTTATCTATGTTGCAAACGCTCGTTTCTATACCCCCGACGGCAAAGAACTGGCTCTTTGGGGTGTGAATTTCCAGTCGAGTTTAAGTTGGGAGTTTGGACGATTGAAGAACCACGGTGTTGAGGAGACAATCGAAAGTCTTAACAAGTGTACTGACGTCAATTTGGCTGAACTGGTGCAGATGGCGACCGGAATTGTACGTTGCCACCTGACTCCTGCCGATTTTACCGACGAAAACGGCAATATTGTCGAAAGTCCATACATTACCAACCTTGATTATCTGGTATCTCAAGCCGCCAAAATGGGAATGTATGTTCATATTGCTCTTATCAATCATATGGGAGGAGGATATATACAAAATTCGATGTTTCAAGGACGTAACAGAAGAGATTGGATTCACGACCCTGTTTTGGTCGAAAAATGTAAAAACTACATCAGCCAATTGCTCAATCGTGTCAATACCTACAATGGAATCAAGTATAAAGATAACCCTGCAATCGCAATGTGGGAGATTATCAATGAACCGAGCGCATATTCATACGATGCTATCAAAACCTCTACATTTTACGAAGATTTTAAGAAATGGATTGGTCAAAAGGACCTGGAGGATAACTTCACTTCCTATGCTGCTTATCGAATGATTCTTGTGCGCGATTATATCAATTCCATGTATGATCTGATACGTAGCCAGGGCGATGCACACCCTGTTGTCTGGAGTTTGAATTGGCATCGTCATCGTAACGGCAATATAGATTTGTTTGATGCTGCAGTATCCTCGAAAGTCGAAGCGGTGGCTTTCTGCAACTATCCTGGACAAGACAACGTTGGAGAAAATTATGGCCGTAACCCTAAAGATTTGACCGAAATAGACTTTGCCCCATGGTTTGCAGAGCAGTATAGAGAAGTGAACGGCTATCGTTGGGCGCTGACACCCGATTTTATGAAAAAGGCGAAGATTGTCTACGAGTTTGAAACATTCTTCAACCAAAGCAGCTATCTTTATCCTATTCAGGCGTTATTCTTCCGTTCGCTTGGAGTACAAGACGCAACTATGTGGACATACACTCCCGCAGAAGTCGCTCCTTATGTGGGCGGTTCCCACTATTTGAGTTTGCTGTGCACTCCCGGTAAAACTGCAAGCTATATGATTGCCAACGAAATTTTCAAATCGACACCTTTATATAATGCGTTTGATACGCAAAACATAAACGAGCAGGTTGGCAGTAATTACGCCATATCGAAGAGTCGCGACCTATCAATATTTTCGGATAAGGATAAGTTGATTTATTCCCGTGATATCACAGGCTGGTGTCCGCTTGAGATTCATCCGCGGGTTAAAACCATTATAGGCCGTGAAAGTTCTTCTTTGGTTTCATATAGCGGTAGCGGTTTGTACTTTATTACCGTCAATGACATGGAACTTTCAATCGTCGTCAATCCCAATGCTACATGGAAGTCCAATCCGGCTTTTGTAAGCCTGTTCAACACCACACTCAATACTGAGTTAGATTACTCGGCAAATAGTATGAGTATAAAACTTGCCGGTTGGGAAAAAGGTGGAACGCTCTATAAGATAGACTCAAAAGGCGTACGCAAACGTGTAACAAAACTGTCATCGTTAGCAGATATGTCGCTCACACCGGGCAGATATATTGTTGTGAAACAGTAATTCCGGCAATAGATAGTAATTAAAAAAGTATTCATTCAAACGATTAAAAATTTATGAAAAAGTTAATTATTCCAAAATATTTGACAAGACATATGGTGTTATTCATCTGTTTTCTTACTATGGGTGTATTTTTTTCAAATTGTATCTCTAAGGGGGACATACAAACAGAAACAGGATCCGAATACCCCATCCAGATTAGCAAAGAGTATCCACAGTATTTTGTAACCAACACAGGAGAAACATGGATACCGATCGCAACCAATTACCTGCCGTCGCGTTTCAGAGACGACGGCGATAATGAGGCTGCGTATGAACTGATGGAAGACTATTTCAAAAAGTTCTCTGAAAATGGCGGAAATTCAATGAGAATATGGATTAGCACCGCTCCTTTGGAAATTGAGGATACAAAAGAAGGTGACTATAATCCGGAAAAATTCAAACGGATCGATAAAATGTTGGAGCTGGCAGAAAAGTACAATATCTATATCAAATTTACCTTACATCACATCCGTTCGATTCAACCGACAAACGAAGGTGTTGCCGGCTGGTCGAACAGTACGGCTTTAGCTACTGCTTTTCAAAATATTACAGAGTATATCAATACCCCAAAGGGTATCAATTCTTACCTTAACAGAGCCAGAGCCTTAGCTGCAAGATACAAAGACCACAAGCAAATATACTGCTGGGAATTATGGAATGAAATGGATGCATTACCCAGTTCGGCATGGCCTGTCTTTACCCCTGCCGTACTGGATTCCGTGAAAAAAATATTCCCCAACCGGTTAGTAGTTCAAACGCTGGGAAGTCTTCATTCAAAAACGGCAGACATGTCATATCAAAAACTGTTTTCCTATAAAAACAATGATTTTGTATCCATTCACCGTTATTTGGATTTAGGAGTAGACTGGGGACAATATGAGTACACCAAATTAGATATCGACGAGTTAGTTTCCACAGCTATGGATTTTGCACATCAATATGTGAGCGATAGGCCAATAGTAATCAATGAAATAGGAGCAGTAGAACCTAATCATGCAGGTCCCTACAAATATTATAGAACGGATAAAGATGGCATGTTGATTCATGATATGATATTCGCACCGTTCTTTTGTGGAGCAGCAGGAACAGGCGCAATGTGGCATTGGGATTCTTATATTTATCGAAATGATCTCTGGTATCATTATAAACGGTTTAAAAATGCAATTGAAGGAGTCGATCCAATTAAGGAAAGGTTTAAACAGTATATGTTTGAAACGGACGGGGTACGGTGTTTTGCATTAGGCGGAACCACAAAAACCATTATTTGGGGAAGAGATTCCGGTAATAACTGGAGAACCGAACTCGAACAGGGAATAGCGCCTCAACCCAAGAATAATGTAATCATCAAATTGGAACAACTTAAAAACAGTAATTACAAATCAGCTAAGATTTATGATCCGTGGCAAGACCATTGGTCGTCGGTTGAGATTAACAACGGACAAGTGTCAATACCTCCCTTTATCCGTTCATTTATTATTCTTTTCCAATAAATTAAATACAGACAAGAGGAAAAAACTGTAGTACCTCCGTTTCGGAGATCAGTTGTATTAATTTTAGAATAAAAAGTATGGCTAAAAGAGTAATCAATCTCCTATTTTTCATTTTTTTATTAGTGTTTGCAAATGCGCAAGTAAATGACTGGGAGAATCTGGAAATTACGCAAATCAATGCCGAAAAAGCGCATGCAAGCTATATTCCATTCGAAAGATTAAATTGGGAAGACAATGTTCTCGATCACTCTCCGTTGGTTCAGATACTAAATGGAAACTGGAAATTCTTATACTTCGAAAACCCGGGACTCATACCTCCAAATATTCATCTGGAGACCAATACATCGGATTGGGACAATATCCGGGTACCCGGCAACTGGCAGCTACAGGGCGACGGTAAATACGATCCTCCTTTCTTTACCAATATAAAATATCCTTTCGATCCGAACCCCCCGTTTGTGCCTAAGGATTATAATCCAACCGGGGTTTATAAAAAGAACTTTGTGATTCCTACGGCATGGAGTCATCAGCAGATATTTATCCATTTTTCAGGTGTGCAATCGGCTATGTATCTCTGGGTGAATGGTGAAATAGTGGGATACCATGAGGATGGTATGTTGCCGGCAGAATTCAATATCACGAGTTATGTGAGAACTGGCAGCAATGAAATGACAGTACAGGTTTTTAACTGGTCCGACGGCAGCTATATCGAAGATCAGGATTTCTGGCGGTTAAGCGGTATTTACAGGGATGTCTACCTCTTTACAACACCCGGGATACGGATGCGGGATTTCTCACTGTATCCGGAACTGGATAACAATTATCGGGATGCCGAACTGCATCTGGAGGTGAACGTAAAAAATATGGACAGACGCAGTTACGGCAATCTTATCATTCAGGCTACACTGAAAGATCCATCGGGTGAGATGATTAGCACTCAGAAAAGTGAACCATTTACCGTGAAAGGAGGTACTGAAGAATCAGTAAAACTGATGGCGACGGTCTCCAATCCACTGAAATGGACAGCCGAGACACCCAATCTCTATCGGGTGGGAATAGAGTTGCAGACTGCAAATGGAGAAACCATCCAGGCATTTGTAGTAAATACCGGTTTCCGTAAGATTGAGATCAGGGAAGGACTCTTTTTGGTGAACGGGCAACCGATCAAAATCAAAGGGGTAAACCGGCACGATTTTGATATGTACAATGGCCGTACTGTCACCCGAGAATCAATGATCAAAGATGTCGTACTGATGAAGCAACACAATATCAATGCAGTACGAACGAGTCACTACCCTAACTTGTCGATGTTTTATGAACTTTGTGATGAATATGGCCTATATGTGATGGACGAAGCCAACGTGGAAAGCCACGGCCTTTGGGAAAAGGGCTATTACGTGGGGGAACGCGAAGAGTGGAAGAAAATGATAGTGGAGCGCAACGTGAACATGGTGTTAAGAGATAAGAACCATCCCTCTATCGTTTTCTGGTCCATGGGAAACGAGTCAGGATGGGGTAAGAACTTCGACACGGCATATGGAACGATGAAAGATGCCGACCCACAGAAACGTCCGGTACACTATGAATCCAAAAACCCAGCATACGCGTATAAGAGTTCCCGCTACGATATTATTTCGGACATGTACTCGTCAATCGAAAAGCTGGAATTCCTATTTAATGGCGATACAGCCCGTCCAGTAATCATCTGCGAGTACGCCCACACGATGGGTAACGGATTAGGAAATTTTAGAAAATACTGGAACCTGTACAATGAATACGAGCGCTTCCAGGGAGGGTTTACCTGGGATTGGATAGACCAGGGGCTACGATCTAAGGATAAGGATGGTAAGGAGTACTGGAACATCATCAATTACAGTGATGGTGCCAATGCAAACGACGGGCTGGTAAACCCAGACAGGACACCACAACCGGAAATGCATGAACTAAAAAAAGTATATCAGTCCTTTAATGTGAAAGATATCGATCTGAATACCGGCATTATCTCCATTTCCAATAGGAACTATTTCATGGATGCAAGCGGTGTTTACATGCGATGGGAAATCATCGAAAACGGAAAGATGATTGCAGATGGTATTGTGGAAGAACTGAATATTGCTCCACGAGAAAGTAAATTATTGAATATCGATTTTGACAGGGATTTGATCACGCCGGGCAAAGAATATTTCATGAATTTCAGCTTCCATCTAAAAGAGGATACCCAATGGGCGGATGCCGGCTTCGAGGTGGCAAGAGAACAACTGGACTTCGGGTTGAAGCATTACGTGAAGGAATGCGTTGACACGGCATTACTCCCCAGACTGCAAATCTCAAACGGAAACGAGTTGTTGGTACTTGGCGGGGATAACTTTTCGGTGACGTTCGACAAAAAGAGCGGAGGATTGAGCAGGCTGGTCTACCACAATGATGAAGTGATTACGGAGACTCTGCTACCCTACTTGTGGCGTGTACCCACGGATAATGATGAGGGTGGAGGAAGAAGGAGTTTTGCAGACCGGTGGCAGCAGGCAGGATTGGATAAAACGGATGTCCGTCCAGAAAGCATCACTTTCACAAGGCTCAATGAAGGACAGGTAATAGTCCACGTGGTCAACAAGCTGAAAACCATCCCGGGTGATATCATTTACACGGGGGAATACTTGGTTCTAGGAGATGGAAGGATATTGGTCAAGAACTACTTTACCGTACCTGAGGGAGTCCCGCCGCTGGCTAGGGTTGGACTACGGACAGCGTTATCAAATAGTTTCGATAAACTGGAATGGTACGGCAGAGGCCCGCACGAGTCGTACCAAGACAGGAAAGAGTCGGCCCCTGTAGGAATATATACTGCCACGGTGGAAGAACAACATTTTCCGCACGTAATGCCGCAGGAAAATGGAAACAAAACCGATGTGCGTTGGGTAAAAGTGATGTCCGATAAAGTTTCCGTTCGTTTTTCAGGGATGCCGTTGATCAATTTCAATGTGCAGGATTACTCGGCCGAAGCGCTCAATGAATCAAAAACTAGTCACGAATTGAAACGAGGAAACAAAACCTACGTTCACATCGATTTTAAACAGATGGGATTGGGTGGTGATGACAGTTGGTCTCCAAGAGTTCATAAAGAATATTTATTGGACAATGCAGAATATTGTTTTTTGTTTGCTATTGATATTAACTAATAATGAGTCGTTGATAAAATTAAGAGAAATGAAAAAAATTATTCTTATTACTCTATCAGGATTAATTTTTATGGTTTTCAAAGCCAACGCTCAAACATCCATTCATGGATCTGTTGTTGTACATCCTAAAAATCGCTATTTAATGTACGAAGACGGAACACCTTTTTTTTGGCTGGGAGATACGGGGTGGTTATTATTTCACAGATTAAACCTTAATGAAGTTCGAATGTATCTTAAAGACAGGGCTTATAAAGGTTTTACTGTTATTCAAGCTGCTCTTCTAACGGAAAACGGAGGCATTACAACACCCAATGTTTATGGGGAATACGTCTTCAAAGACGACGCTTATACAATCCCCAATGAAAAATATTTTATCCATGTTGACGAGGTGATTGATATAGCCGATTCGTTAGGCATGGTCATAGGGCTTCTACCTACCTGGGGGGATAAATTTAATAAACTATGGGGCACCGAGCCCGTTCTCTTTACCACCGCCGAAAAGGCAGAAAAATGGGGACAATATTTAGGCAATCGCTATAAGGACCGGAAAAACATTATATGGATATTGGGGGGCGACCGACCGGCAGAGGGATTCGAGCATATTATACGTGCCATGGCAAAAGGGATAGCTATCGGCATCACAGGAAAAGAGGATTATTCCAAGATGCTTATGACGTACCATTCATGGGGAGGTACCTCTTCATCGAAATGGTTCGACAATACGGAACCTTGGATAGATTTCAATATGTGGCAGACCGGACATCCTTACGATGTCTCTTTGTGGGATATGATAAAGTCAGATTACGACAGGATACCTACGAAACCGGTTATTGATGGCGAACCGCTTTACGACGAGCATCCCATAGATTTCAAGAGGGACAAGCTCGGGACTTCCACAGGGTACCATGTAAGGCGCTTTTTCTACCACAATGTCTTCTCCGGTACTTTTGGGCACACCTATGGCGTTCATGCAGTATGGCAATTTTGGGATCCTGAAAAAAGAAGTCCTATAAATGGTCCTATCAGGTCATGGCAGGAATCCCTGAGTTTAGAATCGTCTTACCAGATGGGGTACGGCAAAGAACTTATTATGAGCCGCCCCTATTTTACTCGTATTCCTGACAACAGTTTTATTGAAGATGTTTATGACGGTCACGACAGAATAACTGCAACACGTGATAAAGAGGGTACTTATGCTATGATATATTCCGAGAGTGGCAGGTCATTCAAAGTCCTCCTGAACTCCTTAGGAAGTAGTGGCAGAGGGAGCGAAGGACTGGACGGTTGGTGGTTCGATCCCAGGTCGGGAAGAGTCATTCCCCTGGTGCGCTTCAACCGTACTAGAAAAGGCTATTATCACGAATTCACACCTCCTACAAATGGTAAAGGTAATGACTGGATACTTGTTCTAGATGATCCGCGTTGCGGATATCCTGCTCCCGGTAATAATAAAAAATGGTAGTCTCCGACAAGTAAGCACTCCAGAACGGTTTCCCGTTCAATAAATGTGATGAAACAATTGGTTTTGTTTCTTAAGAGAAATAAATAGTACGATCAAATCAAAATTTAATATACCCGTATATGCAAGCTAAATTTTTATTCCTATCGATCATAATCGTTGCAATACTTATGTTCACAGGTTGCTGGACACAAAAAAGACTTCAAGGTTCACAGGGGTTGGAAACTGCACTAACAAGTGACAACCCGGAAACCGGCACATTTGTAAACGGTAAACGCATACACCCGGTTGACGATAACGGTAAACGCAAAAGAGTATCTATTGAGCCTAATATTCCTGACGGTCTTCTAAGCGGTCCGGTATACGTAGCGCCAAAGTCTGATGTCAAATGGAATCTCGTGTTTCAGGAGGATTTCAACGGAACTGAAGTGGACCGTAGCGAATGGTCTATGTACGATGGGCCCGGACATGCAGGTAACGGTATTCGTAGTCCACAAGCATACAATATCGAAGACGGTATGCTAGTTGTAACAGCTCAAATGATTAACGAGAATATAGTCTCCGGAGGTATGGCTCATCGTCGTAACTACAAATATGGTAAATTCGAATTCAGGGTAAGATGTGAAGCCGACCCGTCAGGTGCTACCAGCGGCGTTGTTCTTACATGGCCACAATCAGAGAGATTCCCTGTAGACGGGGAGAATGACATATTCGAAACTCTTACAAATCCCACCCGTGAACCAATGCATACTTTTATACATTTCGGCCCGGAGAACAGCCAGTACCATAAAGCTTTTAAGGGTATCAACGGCACAGAGTGGGCAGTATGGGCTATGGAATGGTATGAAGATGCTATTTTCATTTTTGTTGATGGTGAATTATTGTGGACATTGACCGACACAGATGCGATACCTCACAACCCACATCATATATGTATACAACTTGATGCTTTTAAAACTAAGATGGGTGATCCGGTTAAAATGTATGTTGACTGGGTAAAAATATATCAAGTATCGCAGTAATTAACAGATATTTTAATCAAATGGAATTGAAAGTTTTTTTATTACTTATTTTACTTTCAACACCTAAATTATTCGCTTTCAATTTTCTAATTGAAGGCCCAGATCAGTTGCGGCCTCCTCCAGTAATTGCGGTTCGAGAAACAAATTTCACCCTTGATCGTGTAGCATTTAATTTCACAGGGATTAGCTTTTCTAATGCATTGTATAATCCAACATTTAATAGTAATAGTCGAAATCGATTCCAATGGTTAAACAAATTTGAGGGTTATGGTATCCCAGTAATCCGTAGATGGGGTGAATGGAATAATGATCTAGGATTCATTGACACTTGTGATTCTTGTACTGTTTACAACCGCGACGAAAGTCTCCGACCAATTTATCTTAATCGACTTAAAAAAAGTGAGGTTAAACGTTGGAATAAGTTTGAAATAGAATTCATAAATAATAATAATTATGAAAATCCATTTACTGATGTTGAGTTATTGGCTGAATTTATAAGTCCTGATGGTCGCAAAGTGGAGACATGGGGTTTTTATGATAACAACGGTGTATGGAAACTGAGATTTATGCCGGATCAAACCGGAGAATGGGAATATATCATATGGTTTTCAGATCAATCTCGACAGAAAATATATGGTAAATTTCAGTGTATTCCTTCAGATATACCGGGAATGATTTCTGCAGATGAAAAAAATCCTATTTGGTTTGGATTCAAAGGAGGACACCATGCTTTTCTTCGTAGTTTTCACGTGGGAGATCGATTTTTCGCTTCCAATTGGCCTTTGGAAAAGAGGAATGAGTTTCTTGATTGGGTTGAAGGTAAATACAACACACTTTCTATCGCTAGTCACTATTTAAACCGCAATGCAAAAGGGAGAGGACAGGGCTGGAAAACTCCTAATCTTTGGAATTCAAAAGAACAAAGACCAAATCCAGATGAATATTCTAAAATGGAAAGTATACTTGATGACCTTGCGGAAAGAAAAATAATTATTTTTCCATTTGGAGGCTTTTTTGGCCAAAGCGCAAATTACCCACATAACACTGACAACCAACATCTTTATATTAAATACACATTAGCAAGGTTGGGAGCTTATTGGAATATTTTATTAAATGTTTCCGGACCTGAACCTCTCCTACGGAGAGTGAATGAGTTTACTAAAGGACAGATTGATTTATGGGGGCAGTTAATTTCTTCTTTAAACACTTATAACCACTTACTTACAGTTCACAATCAGCCTGATCAAAATCCATTCGTTAACTCAACTTGGACAAGTTATCAATGTATACAAGGACCCAAAACCACAAATCTTGATAATTTATATTGGAGGATAATAAGAAACCGAAATATGAGTCAGCCGTTATATGCTCAAGAAACTCTTTGGTATGGGAATCTTTATCATCATGAAATAATAGGACGTGAATATTCGGATGACGAGCTTCGTAGGAATGCATGGACCATTGTAATGGCTGGTGGTACAATAAACTTTGCTGATAACAACGGAGATAGTTCATCTGGATTTTCCGGTACTCTAAACTTTAAAGAGATGCATCAAGAGAAACACGAAATCATATGGAAAGTCTGGAACTTTTTCGAAAGTATTCCTTTCTATAAGCTGTCTCCTTCACCCAATGTTGTCAACAATGGATTTTGCCTAGCAAAACATGGAGAAGCTTATTTGATATATTTACCATTTGGAGGAGAAATATCCGTCAACACTATGCAAAATATTTATCAAGCTGAATGGGTAAAAGGGGCAGAAACAAATATCAGAATTCCTGTCGGTTTATACAATGGAGAGAAAATAGCTGCTCCCTCACAAGATGACTGGTTGCTATATTTAAAAAGAAAATGAATGTCTCTTAAATCCCCAAATTCAAAAAAATAAGTAACAAAATCATCTAAATATGAATGAAAAAAAATTTAAACTTTACAGAATCTTTCTAATTATCGTTTATATGAGTATTCCAGCAGCTATAAAATCTCAAGTTAGTGGCAACGATGTATTGATGTTTGGTGCCGAGATATTTATCGAGCCTGGTCAATCGGATCAACTCATCGAGGATTGGTTCAAGACGCTAAGCGACCACAATATGAATTTAACCCGGATACGGATGTTCGAGAACTACATGAAAAATAAGAGCGGCAAGTGGGACTTTTCCCTCTTCGATAAGGCATTTGAATACGCCGAAAAATACAACGTGAAAATTTACGCGAACCTATTCCCAGAAACAAGTTTTACGGACGTGGGTGGCTTCAAGTTCCCCTATGACAGGGAGCACTTAAACCGGGTGGCAGAATACATCCGAGCACTGGTATCTCACTTTAAAAACCATGCGGCACTGTACGGCTGGGTACCGATTAACGAGCCAGGTGGAGGTAGCATTCGCGATCCTCTCGCGAGGGAAGTTTTCGCCGAATGGAAAAATAGTCAAGAGGTTGAAGAGAAAAATCCTTTGGCAGATATTCATCACTTTTCATTCGATGACCACCTCTTCCTGCTTTATTATAATACTTGGTACCTAGAGTGGTTGACCCGTGAGATCCGAAAGCACGATCCGATTCACCCGGTTCACGTAAACACGCACCAAATTTTTGAGAATGTAGCCCAATATGATTTCCCAGCGTGGAACAAGTTCTTGACAAGTCTAGGGGGGTCAGCGCATGCGAGTTGGCATTTTGGCTACTTCCGACGAGATAAATATGCGCTGGCCATGTCGGCGAACAGCGAGATAATTTTGTCGGGAGCCGGCAAAATTCCCTGGCTGATGACCGAGCTCCAAGGCGGCAACAACATCTACAGCGGCTACGAGCCGCTTTGCCCCACCCCGGAAGAGATTGCCCAGTGGCTATGGATCTCGGTGGCTACGGGAAGCAAGGGAGCTATCTTCTGGTGCTTGAACCCAAGAATGTCAGGCACCGAAGCCGGGGAATGGGCAATGCTTGACTTCCAAAACAAGCCGACGAAACGCCTGACGGAAGCAGGAAAAATCGCCGGTATAATTAACAAGCACGAGGATTTATTTAGCAGGGCAAAACCGGTTAACAGCAAAATAAACATCTTGTACAACAAAGAATCGTTGTGGGTGGAGCACCGGATGACACCCGGTTTCGACAATAATAAATTCGAAGCCCGGGCCCCAGGTGCAGTGATGAAGTCAGCCATAAGTTATTTTGAGGCTTTCTCTCAAATGGGATTACAACCAACTTTCAAAGAGTTTCAAGAGTTCGATTTCGAAAAGAAAGAGTACTCAGGCCAAACCATCGTGCTCGCCCATCAAATCGCCCTACCGGAAAAAGAACATGACAAGTTACGCCACTTCGTCTCCAATGGAGGCACCTTGATCGTTGAGGGACTCACCGCATTCTATGATGAAAATGTAATCTCCATCATGGTGAACGAGTTTCCGTTATCCGACTTATTTGGAGGCAATGTCTCTGAATACTTTTTTGAAAAAGACCTTTTTAATCTGGAATTAAGTAACGGGCATACATTAAAAGCACATGCGTTCAAGGGTATTGTGAACGCAAAAGAAGGGGAAAAGATCCTAGGCACACAAAGAGAAACCATAGGAACGATAAATACTTTTGGAAAAGGAAAAGTTGTTTGGTTACCATCATTAATAGGGATAGGAGCGAGAAATTCTAACAACTACAAGCCTTTACTAGACTTTCTGATGCCATTTCTGGATATCTCGAACGAGTTGCACTTCGAATCGTGCCAGGAAGGGATATTGATGAAAAACCTAAAGTCCGGAGAGAACATGATCTCGGTAATAATCAACAAGTCGAAAAGTAATCGAGAAATCACATTAAAGGGTTTTCATCAATACAGGAAACCAAAGGTACTCTATCAAAGTAAAACTGGTAAGATCAACAAGAATAGAGTAACTGTCAACAGTGAAGACACATTGGTTATTTTATGGAATTAAAAGGGAAGCATCGATATAATTCCGCAGCAAGAAAGTATCCTTGAAATCCAAAATGTTGTTAGCACATTTAATAATTATTTTGGACCTGGCACACAATTATATAAAACAACTCCAACTACGGATGATATTGAGGTGTTATCTTCTTTAGAAAAAAATTTACTTATAAACAAAACAAA
>ENA-UOOR01001702-UOOR01001702.1-fermentation-metagenome-genome-assembly--contig:-NODE-1702-length-24921-cov-24.051757_pt1 | contig 24921 bp, 19 predicted proteins | sample MGYA00245780_ERZ724029 | MGnify/ENA primary metagenome ERZ724029 (study PRJEB28704, sample SAMN03018315) | fermentation metagenome | biome: anthropogenic terrestrial biome; feature: soil... | reverse complement strand
GTCAAGCCACAAATGAAATTGTGTGCCTGATTAGAATTTAATAAGCAGACCCTAATTAAAGTCATTGGTGCTATTAATTATGTACATAATAAATACTTATCGTTGATAGCATTCTATCAAAAGAACAACTTTGCACAGTTTGGAGAAAATGTGAAAATTGGGCATTATTGTAATTTTACACTAAATCATATTTATTGTGGAAGTAATGTGTCTATAGGGAATAGAGCCTCATTTATCGCTTCCATTGCATATATATATATTGGTAACTATGTAATGTTTGGACCTAATGTAACAATTAGGGGGGGGGATCATAGAACTGACTTAGTCGGTAGATATATGATTACAGTTAAAGAGGATGAAAAACTCCCTGAAAATGATAAAGATGTAATAATTGAAGATGATGTCTGGGTTGGTTGTAATGTTACCATACTTAAAGGTGTTATTATAGGTAAAGGAACTGTTGTTGCTGCTGGTTCTGTTGTCACCAAAAGCTGTCCACCCTATTCAATAATTGGGGGAAATCCAGCAAAATTAATAAAAATGAGATTCACAGAAGAGGAAATTAAGGAACATGATAGAATAATGGAAACCATTAAATAAACATATTTTTGAATTGAGTAATAATGCAGCATTTTACAAATAAAACCTTATTAATCACCGGTGGTACCGGTTCGTTTGGAAACGCTGTACTGAAGCGTTTTTTAGATACAGATATTAAAGAGATACGTATATTTAGCCGCGACGAGAAGAAGCAGGATGATATGCGTCACCGTATTCAGAACCCTAAAGTGAAGTTCTACATTGGGGATGTGCGCGATAAGCGTTCGGTGGATACTGCTATGCGTGGTGTGGATTATGTGTTTCATGCTGCGGCGTTGAAGCAGGTGCCCAGTTGTGAGTTTTTCCCGATGCAGGCGGTGCGTACGAATATTATTGGTACGGAGAATGTGCTGGACTCGGCGGTGGATTACGGTGTGAAGAATGTGGTGGTGCTGAGCACGGATAAGGCTGCGTATCCTATCAACGCTATGGGGATAAGCAAAGCGATGATGGAGAAGGTGGCGGTTGCGAAGGCCCGCTCGCTGGGTAATGATGCGAAGACTACAATCTGTTGTACTCGTTACGGGAATGTGATGGCGAGCAGGGGCTCGGTGATTCCTTTGTGGGTGGATCAGATTAAAAGTGGTAACCCTATCACAATTACCGATCCGGGTATGACGCGCTACATGATGACGCTTGACGATGCGGTGGATTTGGTGTTGTATGCTTTTGAACATGGTAATCAGGGTGATTTGTTTGTGCAGAAGGCTCCTGCAGCTACGCTTGATGTGCTTGCCGATGCCTTGAAGGAGTTGTATAACGCGGATACGAAGGTTAAGATTATTGGCACTCGACACGGTGAGAAGCTTTACGAGACGTTGGTTACTCGCGAGGAGATGTTCCGCTCGGAGGATATGGGCAATTATTTCCGTATTCCTGCGGATGCACGTGATCTTAACTACGACAAATTTTTTGTGAAAGGTCAGGAGGATATATCTAAGGTGGAGGATTATCATTCTCACAACACACATCGTCTAGACAAGGAGGGTATGAAGCAGTTGCTTCTTAAGCTTCCGGAGATTAGGGAGGATATTAATCAGGATTAGTTATGAATATTCTTGTTACTGGCGCAAAGGGTTTTATTGGTCGTAATCTGGTTGCGGAACTGAATAATATAAAGGAGGGGAAGGCTAAAGGTTATGGTCTCTCTCCAGAATTGACCGTTTTTGAGTATGATATGGACACCGACATATCTTTACTGGATGGTTATTGCCGTGATGCTGATTTTGTTTTTCATCTTGCAGGGGTAAACCGCCCCAAGGTGCAGGGTGAGTTTATGGAGGGTAACTTCGGTTTTACTTCTACTTTGCTTGATGCTTTAAAGAAGCATGGCAATAATTGTCCTGTGATGCTGGCTTCTTCTATTCAGGCTGAACTTGATAATCCTTACGGTGTCTCCAAGAAGGCTGGTGAGGATTTATTATTTGCATATGGTTATGAGACTGAATCCAATGTATTGATCTACCGTTTCCCGAATGTGTTTGGTAAGTGGTGCCGGCCGAATTATAATAGTGCTGTGGCTACTTTTTGTCACAACGTCGCTCATGATCTTCCCATACAGGTGAACGACCGCTCGGTGAATATGACGCTTGTGTATATCGATGATGTGGTGAGTGAGTTGATTTCGACATTGGAGGGCAAGCCTACCAGGGTAGGCGAGTTTTGTAGCGTGCCGGTGGAGCATAAGATTACTCTAGGAGAAATTGTTGATCTGATCTATTCTTTTAAAGAGAGTAGAGGAAGTTTGCAGATTGCCGATCTGAGCGATGAGTTTACCAAGAAGCTATATTCTACTTATCTTAGTTATCTGCCTGTTGATGGGTTTTCTTATCCGCTTAAGATGAATGTGGATGAGAGGGGTTCGTTTACGGAGTTTTTGAAGTCGCCCGACCGTGGACAGGTTTCTATTAATATCTCTAAACCTGGCATTACAAAAGGTCAGCACTGGCATCATACCAAGAATGAGAAGTTTCTGGTTGTGAGCGGCATGGGTGTTATCCGCTTCCGAAAGATTGACGAGGAGAAGGTTTATGAGTATTTTGTATCGGGCGATAAGCTTGAGGTGGTCGATATTCCTGTTGGGTATACTCATAACATTGAGAATTTGGGCGAAACTGATATGGTTACGGTGATGTGGGTGAATGAGGTTTTTGATCCTGAGCATCCCGATACCTTTTTCCTGCCTGTTTAAAATCATCTTTTAGTATAAAACAAAAATAGATTATAGTGAAGAAGTTAAAAGTGTTGACGGTGGTTGGTACTCGTCCCGAGATTATTCGCCTGGCATGTGTACTGCAGAAGCTTGATGCATCGGATGCAATTGAGCATGTATTGGTGCATACGGGACAGAACTATGATTACGAACTGAACGAGGTGTTTTTTGAGGATCTTGGCTTGCGCAGGCCCGATCATTTCTTGAATGCGGCAGGTAAGAATGCCACGGAGACTGCCGGGCAGATTCTGATTAATATTGATCCTGTTTTGGAGAAGGAGCAGCCTGATGCTTTCCTGGTGTTGGGGGATACCAATTCATGCTTGTGTGCTATTGCAGCAAAGAAGCGCCATATTCCTATTTTCCATATGGAGGCGGGCAACAGATGTTTCGATCAGCGTGTGCCGGAGGAGAGCAACCGCAAGATTGTGGATCATACGGCGGACATCAACCTTACGTATAGCGATATTGCTCGTGAGTATCTGCTGGCAGAGGGGCTTCGCCCGGATAGGGTTATTAAAACCGGTAGCCCCATGTATGAGGTGTTGATGCAGTATCTGCCTAAGATTGAGGCTTCGAATATCCTTGAAACGCTTAACCTTGATAAGGGTAAGTTCTTTGTTGTGTCGGCTCACAGGGAGGAGAACATATCTTCGGAGAAAAACTTCTTTAACTTGGTTGAGATTCTAAATGGCATTGCCGAGAAATATAATTATCCGATTATCGTGTCTACTCACCCACGTACTCGCAACATGATTGAGAAGAAGGGTGTGAAGTTTCACGAGAATGTGCAGCTGATGAAGCCAATGGCGTTGAGCGACTACAACAAGTTGCAGATGAATGCCTTTGCTGTGTTGTCGGATAGTGGCACAATCTCTGAAGAGTCGTCAATACTTAATTTCAGGGCATTAAATATCCGTGAAGCACATGAACGCCCCGAAGCAATGGAAGAGGCCTCTGTGATGATGGTGGGACTGAACCCCGAGCGTGTTATGCAGGGACTTGTTCAGCTGCAGTATCAACAAATTGGTGATGAGCGCAACTTCCGCCCTGTTGCCGACTACAGCATGCCTAACGTGAGCGACAAGGTGATTCGCATCATTATTTCATATACTGATTACATTAAGAGGGTTGTTTGGGGTGAGTAGGAGTATTTTAGTTAATATTATATAGTTTCAAAATACAAATTATTGTTATAAATGAAACAAATTATACAATCCTTTAAAACAGGAAAAAAGATATTGGAAGATCTTTAACGATAATGAGAGACAAGCTACTGGAAATATTTTTCAGGAAAAGGAATCATGATTGATTACGATTTTAGAATTCTACAATACAATGAATTTGAGAACCTGACACGTGACCTTCTTCAGGCAGAATTCGATATTTATATTGAGAGTTTTAAAGATGGAAAAGATAGTGGCATTGATTTCCGTTTTGGGACTGTTAAGGGAGGTAGAGCTATCGTTCAAGTGAAAAGATACAAGGATTGGAAAGAACTCAAGCCTCAACTTGAAAAAGAAGTCAATAAAGTCGAGAAACTTAATCCAGAAAGATATATACTATCAACATCTGCTGGATTGTCCCCCGACAATAAGTCAACCATTAAGCACATGTTCAACCCTTATTTAGTTGATACAAGTGATATTTATGGTCGAGATGATCTGAACAATCTTGTTGGTAAGCACAAAGATATTGAGGAGAAGTACTATAAACTTTGGCTGGCAAGTACTACTGTTCTTCAAGAGATTGTTAACAAAGATGTACGTAATTGGTCACGATTTGAACTTGATTCGATAAAAGAACAAATTAGTACATATGTCACAAATGACAGCTTTCAGCTAGCATACGAGATACTTAAAGAACATCGCTATGTCATTATTTCCGGTATACCCGGTATTGGAAAGACAACATTGGCAAGAATGCTGGTATATAATATTCTTGCTGATGGTTATGAGGAATTTGTATGTATTCAAGATAACCTGAATGATGGGGCTAAATTGTTTCAAAAAGGGAGAAAACAGGTTTTCTTCTTTGATGACTTTCTTGGCTCCAACGTATTTGAACCTCTTGAAAAAGATTTTGACAAAAAACTAATATCTTTCATAGATGCTATAAAAAGGGAAAAAGACAAAATTTTTATTCTGACAACCCGTGAGTATATTCTATCCGAGGCAAAGATTAGGTATGAGAAGTTTCAGACAAATAATATAGAAATTGCCAAATGTACTGTTGACCTTGGTGTTTATACGAGGTACATCAGGGCAAATATTTTGTATAATCACTTGGCAGAGGCTGATCTCCCGAATCAGTACATTGAACAAATTTTGCATGATAAAAGATATAAGAACCTAATAGATCACCCACACTTCAACCCTCGAATTATTGAGACATACATCGATAGAAAATTGTGGCGAAATTTTCCTGCCGAAGAATTTATGCTTCGTTTCGAAGAATTCTTCTACAAACCCATAATGGTTTGGCAACTGGCTTTTGAGAATCTTGATATTAAGGCTCGTTACTCTTTGTTAGTTTTGGTATCCATGGGAAAAGAGATATATATTGAAAACTGGTATGATGCTTTTCAATATTTTTGCCGGTCAACTCACTCAACACTTGGAATTACATGTGATGAACAAGAATGGAAGAAAATCCTGAAAGTCCTGCAAGATTGCTTTATTAAAATAAATAAAAGTGATCTCCATACTTTAGTCTATCATTTCAATCCCTCTATTCGTGGATTTGTTGTTGCGTATTTGAATGATTCTAAAGAAACTCAAAAACTGGTTTTACAAAATGCTTATTATGTAGAGCAATTATGTGCAATTTTTAGAGATAGTCCTAGATCATTTTTTGGTGGTGATGCCTATGTATGCATAAGTGAAGACTTATTTCAATATGTAGTTAAAAGATTCGAAGAAATGATGACAAAAGGGCCTAAATCCTGTGAGTTATCTATATACCGCGGGGAAATACATGGACAGAGGGGATATGATGAGGTACTATTCTTTGCGAAGTTTATAGATAGTTATCCTATACTTCTTCGCCGGTCTGCAGGACTCATAGAAAGAACAATAGATCCGGATGTATTCACATACCAGACTACTCCATTTTCTGCAAGAGCAGATTTATTGCCGAAATTGGATTGGAAAAAAATACCTGTAGACATGAACCCAGTCATTGAATCAATGACTTGGGAAAATCATGATATTTCCGAATACCGTGATTTACTGGCTATGCTCGATGCAATTGATATGTCAAAAAGAAAAGAAGAAAAAAGCTTAGTGACAAGAATAGAGGATGAAATTTATTATGCTTTAGAAAGCAGTATCACTGATGAGAATGAAGTAGAGGAATTATCGGGTCTTGTTGATGAAATTTTAGAACTCATACCTTATGACTTATTTAAAAGTGATCTCTTAAGTGATATAGAAGAAAAAAAGAATAGTTTTAATGAGCCTGAAAGGGATTATGATGAAGATTTTAATCGGGACTTTGGAGGTGGTTTTAAAAAAGATGATGATGCCAGTATTGATGAGATGATGACAAGTTTGAGAACATTTTCAGATTAAATATGGAAAGCAAAATTCATCTTTGTTTAACAACAATAAATAAAAGTATAATCACGTATTACATATATGAAACAAATTATACAATCCTTTAAAACAGGAGAAACAATATTGGAGGAGGTGCCGGCACCGCAGGTTAAAAGGGGGGGCTTGCTTATTAGGACTTCAAAGTCATTAGTGTCTTTGGGCACGGAGCGTATGCTGGTGGAGTTTGGCAAGTCTAATTATTTGCAGAAGGCGAAGCAACAGCCTGATAAGGTGAAGCAGGTGCTTGATAAGATTAAGACTGATGGGCTGAAACCTACAGTAGAAGCTGTTTTTAATAAACTGGGCGAACCCATTCCTCTGGGTTATTGCAACGTGGGTGAGGTGATTGCTGTGGGTGAGGGTGTGAGCGGCTTCGAAGTGGGTGACCGGGTGGCATCGAATGGTCCTCATGCTGAGTTTGTTTGTGTGCCGAAGAACCTGGTGGCGCATATACCGGTGAATGTATCGGATGAGGAGGCTGCGTTTACGGTGGTGGGCTCCATTGGCCTGCAGGGAATCAGATTATTGAATCCTACTCTGGGTGAAACAGTGGTGGTAATCGGACTGGGTTTAATTGGCTTGCTCACGGCACAGCTGCTGAAAGCAAACGGGTGCCGGGTGATTGGCTCTGACCTGGATGAAGAGAAGCTTGCGCTGGCGGAGAAGTGGGGCATCATTCCTTTCAACTCGGGCAAAGGGGATGTGGTGAAGTTTGTGGAGGAACAGACGGGTGGCGTGGGTGCCGACGGTGTGATCATCACGGCGTCGGCCCATACGGATGCCATCATCTCCCAAGCGGCTAAAATGAGCCGCAAGCGGGGAAAAATAGTGCTGGTAGGGGTAATCGGCTTGAACATCAGTCGTGCCGAGTTCTACGAGAAGGAACTGACTTTCCAGGTGTCTTGTTCTTATGGTCCGGGCAGGTACGACGATGACTATGAACAGAAGGGAATGGATTATCCGCTGCCTTTTGTGCGGTGGACGGAACAACGGAATTTCGAGTCGGTACTGTATGCGATCTCATCGGGTGCGCTGCAGGTGAAAGAGATGATCACGGAGGTTGTACCCCTTGCCGAATACAACAAAATATACGGCGACATCGGTTCACATAAATCAATCGCTTCAATCATCAGTTACGACTCTCCTGCCCATCATCTGCCGTCGAATACGGTATCCTTCTCTCAATACAGTTTCAAGGGCGCCAAAGGGGTAATCGGTGTAATTGGTGCGGGAAACTTTACCAAGATGACCATGCTACCGGCTTTAAAGGACAGTGGTGCCGGCTTTAAATATATAGCGAGTCAGGGTGGGCTGAGCAGTACAACGCTGGCAAAGAAATTTGGATTCAAACATTCTACGACCGATTATCGGGAGCTGCTTCGTGACGAGGATGTGGATACGGTTTTGATTACGACTCGTCATGATTTGCATGCTAAGATGGTGGTTGAGGGTCTGCAGGCCGGAAAGAATGTCTTCGTGGAGAAACCGCTGGCACTGAACAATGAGGAACTTCAGCAGATAATTGAAGTATATGAACAGTCGGGGAAGACATTGACGGTAGGCTTTAACCGGCGTTTTTCACCGCATATGGAGAAAATAAAAAGCTTGATTGGTGACAGTCAAATGAATGTGATTGCTACCATGAATGCGGGTTTTATTCCGGCAAACGTTTGGGTGCACGACATGAAGACGGGCGGCGGAAGGATTATCGGGGAGGCTTGTCACTATATCGACCTGATTTCATTTCTGACGGGAAGTAAGGTGAAGGCAGTTTGTATGAATGCCATGGGTGCCAATCCGGAGGAGAATACCGACAATGCTTCTATCTTGTTGCGCTACGAGAACGGGTCGACGGGGGTAATCAACTACTTTGCGAACGGTTCCAAAGCTTATGCAAAAGAGCGGGTAGAGGTGTTCTCGCAGGAACGGACGCTGATCATGGATAACTTCCGCGAAACAAAAGGATATGGCATAAAAGGTTTTTCTAAATTGAAGACCTCTCTCGATAAAGGACACAGAAACCAGTTTCACCGCTTGATAAAAGCGGTACAAAATGGGGGAACAGCATTGATCCCTTTCGACAGTCTGGTAAATACCACACGCGCCAGCTTTGCAGCTATTCAGAGCCTGAAGGAAAACAGGTGGGTGGAAGTTGAGTAAAAGTTTTGGTATTTTGTATAAAGAATAGTAAATTCACATCAAATCTATATCAGAAACAGAAATGAACGGTGATAACTGCTTGACATTTAATGATACATTAGGTAAATTGGGGATGGACCAAAAATCCATAGGTATGCGTTTTGTCTCAGAGAAAGATAAAGAACAAGATAAACCAGATGTTTACCTCGCATTAGAACAAGCTGCTGATTTTGGTGCGACTGCTGTTTATTTCAGGTTTTATGATAATGCAAAGCCTCCACAACCTCAGGTTTATATTTATGATAGAACGGAACTAAAGGATTATCCTGAATCTGATGCCGATATTCACCATATGTTATGGAATGCAGGAATTGTTCCTTTTTGTTTTATATTTAAATCGTCTAAAGTTTTAGTTTATAACTGTAGCAAGAAGCCCAGTTATGATGAGTTGGGAGTTTTTACAACTGACGAGCATGGGTTAATTAATTTGTTGGATGAAGCGCAAAAGGAGCTCGAAATATATAACGCAAAGAAGTTTGATTCGGGTTTATTTTGGGAATCAGAAGCAGGAAAGAAGTTTGATTTTAACCAAGGTGCTTATCAACAGTTGCTGGATCAGTTGAAGAATGTAAAATCAATAATAATATCTCGTGTTGGTAATGAACATGCATCATTAGTGAAAAGGTTGCTTATGATGCTGATACTTATAAAATATTTGGAAGAAAGAAAGGGGGATGATGGTAATGGAGCTCTAATTCCAAATGAATTTTACAAAAAATTTAAACCTGATAATCCTTCCTTGGAGGGTGTTTTAGATAATCCAGATACTTTTATTGCAGTATTACAAGAGTTAACAAAAAAAGAGAGTTTCAACGGACACTTATTTTATTTAAATGAGGCTGAACAAATAGCTCTTAAAAATAAAATTGATCCAAATCTTTTAAAGTATTTTGTAAGAGGTGATATGGAGTTTTTTGCTGGTAATAAGCAAAGTTCAGTGGGGCAGATTAGTTTATGGAGATTATACGAGTTTAATTATCTGCCAATTGAGTTGATTAGCCATATTTATGAAGATTTTCTTGTCGATGAAAAAGGGCAAAAAAAAGAAGGGGTTGTTTATACTCCTCCTTATCTTGTACAGTTTTTGATTGATCATGCTATGCCTCTTGCTACTCCTCAGAAGCATTTTAAGGTTTTGGATCCAGCATGTGGTTCCGGAATATTCCTCGTTGGTGCTTACAAAAGGATGATTCAATGGTGGAGGTATGAAAACGACTGGAAGCGACCGGGCAAAGAGGATATTGAAGATTTAAAACAGATTTTGAAGAATTCAATTTTAGGCTGTGACATAGAAGCCGAAGCTGTTACCCTTTCTTATTTTAGCCTGAGTTTGGCATTATTAGATTCTTTATCTCCTAAAGAAATCTGGGGTAATGTGCATTTTGATAATTTGATAGGTACTAACCTGATTCAGGGAGATTTCTTTAAAACTATTTATGAGGGAAAACTGAAAGAGAAATTTCAGCTAATAATCGGTAATCCTCCATTTAAATCGAGTTTTACTAAATGGGCAGAGAAGATTGACAATGAAGAAAAAAATAGTAATGTTAATCGACATGATGTGCCTGACAAACAGGTTTCTTTGCTGTTTTTAGAACAATCGCTTAAATTGCTTGCTGGAGCGGGCAAATGTTGTTTAATATTGCCTTCAGGACCAACACTTTACAATTTAGGATCTTTGGATTTTAGAAAATATCTTTTTGAACAATATTGGGTGAAAAGTATTTTCGATTTTACTCCTCTTAGAACCAAATTGTTTGTTGGTAGCAGTTCTAACGCTAAACCGGCTGTTGTTGCTATTACTGCTGAGAATAGCGAACCACGAGGTCGAAGTTGTTTTCATTATATATTTAGAAGAACTAAAGTCTCGGGGGAGAAGATTGATTTTGAAATTGATCATTATGATATACACGAGATCGCATATGACACAGCTCTTAATAATGCAAGAGTTTGGCAGTCTAACTTTATGGGTGGAGGCAGGTTGCATTACTTGTTAAATAAAATCTTAATACTTCGCACATTAGGTGAGTATTTGGAGGAAAAAGTAACGAATAATGGATGGATGGTTGGTGAAGGTTGGATATCATCAGGTAATGAGGAGGTTAAGCGAGTTCGGGAGCTTTCATTGAGAAATTATAGAACAGATGTGGAAGAATCTGAATTTAGTAGACTTGAGAAAAAATATAAAGCTGACTGGATTACAGGTCATAATTATGTTGTAACAGGGTCTTTTACTGAAAAAAAAATTGAGGAGATCAAAGAAAGCGATATTCAATATTATTATAGATCTGCAAAAGATAACAAAGAAATTTTTAAACCTCCTCATTTGTTGATAAAAGAACAAACTGGTGTGAATTCAATACCAATAGAATATAGAGAAGATTATTTGACATTCAAGAATGAAATTATTGGAATTCATGCACCCGAAAAGGATCAGAAACAACTAAAGAAAATTGAGAGCAGATTTAAAGGCAGTAAACTATACTCAGCTTTATTATGGCTTTTGAGCGGAAGAAGTATTACTGCAAGAGAGGGTGTTGTATTAAAACAAGATATACTATCACTTCCATACCCTGAAGAAGAAATTGACTTTGACCCTATAGAAGAAATACTACTTTCTGATATTTCAATATATTATTCTGAATTTAGAAAAACTGGGGAGAAAAGTATAGTTTTGAATCGTCCTAATAAAAAAGATTTAGAAGCATTTGGTGAACTTTACTGCAGAATACTTAATTCTGTTTTTGGTGGTTTTAAACCTCTTAAACCTGTTGTTGGCAATGATTTTATTGCATTTCCTTTCGTTTTGGGGGATAGTACTGAAATGGATATTCCACGAGATATTAGTGATATAGAAGTGAAACTAAATAGCTTAATTGATAGTCAGCAGGGATTCAATCTTTGGGTGAAAAGGATTGTGAAGATTTATCATAAGAATGTGATATTTTTATATAAACCTAATCAAAAAAGATATTGGTTGCGCTCTATTGCTATAAGGGATGCAGATGAAACATTTTTGGATTTATATAAACAAGGAAAGTGATGGATAGTACCTTGGATAATACTTTTGGAAAACTCACCAGCGCACGAGGTAATACAATTATCAATAACATTTATGACTATGTTTTATTAGTTTTACAAGGGTTATCATTTGGTAAAGACGAAAATGAAAACACTATTACTGAAAGGTTTTGTATTGAGCTAAATGTACGTAAACCTTATGAATTGCCGTTTTATTTTCATCATCAAAAGATTGAAGATAGCAAAGCTGGAACTTCAACAGATTTTGCAGTTTTTGAAACTCTTCCTTTTGCAGAGTTGGGATCTGTTTATCATTCAATAATGAAGTTTGAAGCTAAAAGATTAACTTCAAAGTTAGAAAAGAAAAGAGAGAAAGAATATGTAGTTGGTGAATATAAAGATGGTATTCGTATTAAAAACTCAGGCGGAATAGAGCGTTTTAAAAACGAACGTCATGGTAAAGATGTTGATTATGCTGTCATTATCGGTTATATTCAGTACGAAACACATGAATATTGGCTCGAAAAAGTAAATGGATGGATTGGAGATCAAATTATAGAATCCAGCGATAAGGATTTATTGTGGGAAGAAGAGGATTTACTAGTAAATGATTTGTTTAAAGAAACGGTTTCCTGCTATACCTCTGTTTCTTTGAGAAAGAGCGGTAATTATATTCGATTAAGACATTTATGGGTTGAAGAATTAAATAGAGAATATCTCACATAGAATTATATATTTTTTTTAAGCATTTAAAAAAATGATTGTTTATAAAACTGATAGTATAAGATGAAAGCATGCTTTATAGGTTTGGGTTATATTGGTCTTCCGACAGCAATTATTGCTGCAGAAAACGGAATTGAGGTAGTTGGGGTTGATGTGAATTCCAAAGTGGTGGAAACGATCAATCGGGGCAAGATTCATATCGTGGAGCCGGGTCTGGCAGAACTGGCTACGAAGGTGGTGCAGAACGGGGGGTTAAGGGCCCAGCTGGAACCGGAAGTGAGTGATGTGTTTCTGATTGTTGTTCCCACACCCTTCACCGGCGATCACGAACCGGATATTTCTTACGTGGCTGCTGCCACGCAAAGCGTGATTCCCTACCTGAAGGAGGGTGATTTGTTTATCATTGAATCGACATCTCCTGTGGGTACCACGGAGCAGATGGCGGAACTGATTTTTACTGAACGGCCTGAACTGAAGGGCAAGGTATATATTGCGTATTGTCCGGAGAGGGTGCTCCCGGGAAATATTATCTACGAGTTGGTGAACAACGACAGGGTGATCGGGGGACTGGATGCGGCATCGACGGAAAAGGCGGTCGCGTTTTACGGCAGCTTCGTGAAGGGAACTTGTCACAGGACGAATACCCGTACGGCTGAGATGTGCAAGCTCACCGAGAACTCGTCGCGCGACGTGCAGATTGCTTTTGCGAATGAGTTGTCGATTATTTGCGACAAGGCGGGCATCAACGTGTGGGAGCTGATTCAACTGGCAAACAAGCATCCGCGGGTAAATATATTGCAACCGGGTAGCGGTGTGGGTGGTCACTGCATCGCGGTGGATCCTTACTTTATTACTTCGGCATTCCCCATGGAGAGTCAGATCATCGGCAAGGCACGGGAGTTGAATAACTACAAGGCTTTCTGGTGTGCCGAGAAGACACAGATCGCCATGAAAGAGTTTGAACTGGCAAACGGCCGGGAACCTGTGGTGGCGCTGATGGGTCTTGCTTTTAAACCGAATATCGATGATTTGCGCGAATCGCCTGCCAAATATATTGCCACAAAAGTAATGCAGGGGCATAACAACGCGGACTTCCTGATCGTGGAGCCCAACATTGAGGAGCACAAGGTGTTTAAACTGACCGACTACAAGGAGGCGTATGAGCAGGCTGATATCGTGGTGATGCTGGTTGCGCATAATCAATTTAAAGAGCTTCCCTGGAAAGAGGATAAGGTGATTCTCGATTTTGCAGGAGTGTTTAAAAGGTAATAGGCATCTATTTTAGTACTGAATATCGATATGGAACAAAAAAAACGAGTGATGCTGGTCTTCGGCACACGTCCCGAAGCAATAAAAGTGGCACCTCTGGTGAAAGAATTCCAAAAGCATACAGACCAGTTTGAGACAATTGTATGTGTAACCGGTCAGCATCGGGAGATGCTGGATCAGGTGTTGCATCTGTTTGAAATCAAGCCTGATTATGATTTGAACATCATGAAGCAGGGTCAGGATCTGTATGATGTGACTGCACGGGTGATCACGGGTCTCCGGGATGTATACAAGGAGGCGCAGCCTGATGTGGTGTTTGTGCATGGTGATACCACCACCTCAATGGCTGCGGCACTGGCTGCTTTTTATCAGCAGATTCCGGTGGCACATATTGAAGCGGGATTGCGAACGCACAACATCTACAGTCCATGGCCGGAAGAGATGAACAGACAGATTACAAGCCGGATTGCTGTATATAATCTTGCGCCGACTTCTCTGAGCAAGGAGAATCTGTTGAAGGAGGGCATTGATGAATCGACCATCATCGTAACAGGTAACACGGTGATTGATGCGCTTTATTTGGTGCTGGACAAGATTAAAAGCGACAAGAGCCTGCAGTCGGATATAAAGGGTACGCTGCTGGAAAGTGGACTGCCTGCTGCGATCGTGGAGGATTACATGTCACCGCTCCCCAACAAGCGGAAGCTGGTGCTCATTACGGGTCACCGCAGGGAGAACTTTGGCGAGGGTTTCTTGAACATGTGCAATGCCATCAAGACGCTGACGGAAAAATATCCCGTAGTGGATTTTGTGTATCCCATGCACCTGAACCCCAACGTACGCAAGCCGATAAAAGAGATTTTCGGAGAACTGGCTGTGTCTAAAAATATAGAAGAGAAACCTGCCGATCACAACATCTATTTTATTGAACCGCTGGAATACCTGCCCTTTGTCTTTCTGATGGAGCAAAGCACGCTGGTGCTCACCGACAGCGGCGGCATCCAGGAAGAGGCCCCGGGACTGGGCAAGCCGGTACTGGTGATGCGTGATACCACAGAACGCCCCGAAGCAGTGGATGCCGGTACGGTGAAGCTGGTGGGCACTAACTACGACCTCATCGTCTCTGAAACCTCCCGTTTATTGGATGATCAAGAATATTATAACTCCATGGCGCAGGCCAACAACCCTTATGGCGACGGTCAAGCGTGTGAACGGATCATTGAATTTGTGGGGAAGAATCGATAATTTATTTTTATGGGGAAAAAAAACCACTGGTTTGCAATATTTATGTTAATATTCAGTAGATGTATCATTTTAGGTGCTATATTTGCAAATGAATTACAAATACAGGGGTAAAAATGATAGTCAACTTTTCCATAAAAAATTTTGGTCCTATAAAAGAGAGACAAACTCTCTCTTTTGAGGCAGAAAAATCGACCCATCTGGAAGATGCTTATGTTTTCAGATCTGGTAAGCACAGGTTGCTAAAAGTTGCATTAATATATGGACCCAATGCTTCGGGAAAAACCAGTTTGCTTGAAGCACTTGAATTCCTACGGAATCTGGTGGTATTCCCGAAAAACAAGAAAACTGAAGAGTTTGACTTTGAGCCTTTTCTTTTTGATCCGGATACTCCTCATGAGCATACAGAGTTATCCATCGAATTCATTAAAGATAATATCCGCTATTTCTATGAAGTGAAATTGAATAAGAAAGCAATTGTCAGTGAGGAATTAATCAATTGGAATCCACATAAAGCGTCACTCTACAAAAGAACAACGGATCTTTCCAATCAATTGACAAAAATATCTTTTGGTAGTACCGTAAAAATTGACAATGCATCCAAAAAAACTTTGGAAACCAATACGCTGTGGAACAACACTGTGGTGGGCGGTTACTTGAAGACAAATATTGATTTTAACGAGCTAAAGAGCGTCTTTTCATGGTTCAGCGGGGATTTAAAGCCTTTGATCAGGACAGGTACTGAACTCGAAGATTTTGTATCAGATCAGATTAATTCAGGCAATATTAAGAAACCCGATGTGATTGAAATTTTAAAAAAGGCCGATTTTCATATCTCTGATATAGAGATAAAAGAGGAAGAAAAAGAAATACCAGACCACGTCCTGGAATTTTTAACCAAACAGTTTGAAGAATCGAAAAAGGAAGGAAAGGCAGCCATACTGAGAAAAAAAGTCAAAACGCTGGATTTGAAACTGATTCACACGGTGAATGAGACAGGATATTCTCTTCCTTTTGAAATGGAATCGAATGGAACAAAGAGGTATTATGGTTTTGCCGGTTTACTGGCATTCATTCTGAAAGACTCGATGATTTTGCCAATAGATGAATTGGAATCGTCTCTTCACCCCGACCTGTATGAGCATTTTCTATTATCTTTCCTGATGAACTCGAAAGATTCACAGATTATTGCAACTACCCATAACAGGGAAATACTCAACAAAAAGGATCTCTTCCGAAATGATGCTATCTGGTTTACGGACAAAAATGAGGAATGCGCAACAGAACTTTATTCTCTTGCCGATTTTGACAGTTCCGTGGTGCGCGATACAACCAATGTGCTGAATGCTTACAAAAGTGGTAAACTCGGTGCCACACCCAACACTGCTGATTATTACTTGGATTTGAGTTCATAGACCATGAGAAGAAAAGTAGCACCAAGAAAGACAATTCCCACGTTCGCTTTTGTTGTTGATGGAGAAACTGAAATATGGTATCTACAAATGCTGAAGCAGAATGAAAGAGGAATTCGTTTGAACGTGGAACCTGAAATACCGCAGAAAAAAGCATTAGAGGATCAGTTCGATCTGGTTTGCGTTCTGGCTGAAGGTGAATATGACAGCGTGTACTGGATTGTTGATTTGGATGCTATAATCAAAGAAAGTAATGAAGCTATTTCTGGTACGAAGACTCGACTCTCTTATTTCAACGAGATGAGAGTTAAACTTTGCAATGATTATCAGAAAGTGAAGGTTATTGTCAACAATCCATGTCTTGAATTTTGGTTCTTGCTACATTTCGAACGGACTTCAAAATATTATCGGGATTGTTCTTCTGTTGTTCGGAGTCTGAAAAAGCACCTTTCAGGATATGAGAAAACAGAGAAGTTCTTCAAAAAGAGAAACAACGATATCTATTTGCAATTGAAACCATTTCTACATAGCGCCATCAAGAATGCGGAAGCATTAGATCCCTTTGAGCTTGAGAATCCGGAAAGAGCGATATGCGAAATGCATGAGTTGTTTCATTGTGAAGAATTTAAACCTTGTCTAATGAGTAGATGATTTTTCTGACAAGTTGGCTAAAATTGTATGTTTAGATACTACAGAGACATGTTGATTTCAGGTTGGTACCATTATTATATTCTGTAATACAAAAAGACTACAATGAGTCAATCTTTATTAGAGAATCATGGTTTATTTATTGATATATCTTTGTATATAACAGGGACTTGAAGTTTAGAGTATCTGTTAGAAAGCTCATATAATCATCGCAATTTGAAACTAAGATTACTTTTTAATACGGTTCGTCATTTAAAACCTATACAGGTAAGGTATAGGCTGAAGTATTTTTTTAAAAACAGGTTTGACAAAAAATCTTCACTTGAAACTGCAGGAAAAGTTTCAAGTGATAGATTGCCTAATTTAAAGTTTCAACAATCAATATATAACATAAAATCATATAGTTCAGAGGGAACATTTACTTTTTTGAATTTAAGTCATAGTTTTCCTAATGAAATTGATTGGAACTTACCAGACTATGGAAGATTATGGACATACAATTTGAATTATTTTGAATATGTAAACCAAAAGGATATTTCTGTAGAGGAAGGATTGATGCTCATTGATGCGTATATAAAATCAATTGACAACAATAAAACCGGACTGGAGCCTTACCCCATCTCATTGCGGGTAATGAACTGGATCCGGTTTTTTATTACCCGTCATATCGACGATGAGAGATACAACGGATATGTGTGGGCACAACTTCAACTGCTTCGCAAACTGAAAGAATATCATTTGATGGGTAATCATCTTTTGGAGAATGGCTTTGCTTTTCTTTTTGGTGCATATTACTTGAATGATTCAACGTTGTATAAAGAGGCAAAGGATATTTTATTGCCAGAGCTAAAGGAACAGATTCTGAAAGATGGGGCTCATTTCGAATTGAGTCCGATGTATCACAGCTTGATGACATACAGGGTGCTCGATTGCTACAATCTGGTTGTAAGCAATGATCTTTTTGACAGGGAATTGGAGGCTTTCTTGAGAGAGATAGCAGAAGGAATGCTTTCGTTTCTTCAGGCTATTTCATTTAGAAATGGAGATATACCGTTGATGAATGATGCGGCGAACGGAATTGCATCCACTCCGTCGGAGTTATTTGCTTATGCACATCGTTTGGGGCTTGATATGAGAGAGTCAACATTGTCCGACTCTGGCTACAGAAAGTTCACTTCAGATTCTTACGAGCTTGTTTTGGATGTGGGTGAGGTAGGGCCTTCCTATCAGCCCGGTCATGCACATGCAGATACATTTAATTTTCAAATGCACATCAATAACAGGCCAGTAATTATTGACACCGGTACATCAACGTATGAAGTCAACGATAGTCGCTTTTACGAAAGATCTACAAGGGCGCACAACACGGTTACCATTGGTGACGAGAATTCAAGTCAGGTTTGGGCTGGTCATAGAGTCGCAAAAAGAGCAAAGGTAGTGATCTTAAAAGAGGACACGAATTGCATTGTTGCACGACATGACGGATATAAAAAGAAGTTCGGTGTGTACCATACCAGAGAAGTAATTTCGGAAGAGAAGGGTGTGACAGTTATGGATGATTTGGGAGGACAAACGGGTGTTGCTCATTTTCATTTTGCTCCCGGAGAATACTTATTGGAAGGCAATCAACTAAAAGGGGACGATTTCAGAATCGTTTTTACAAACTATACCGCAATAGAAAAAGTAGCTACATATCATTCTCCCGAGTTTAATAAAAGGGTTGATCACATTAGCCTGAGGATCCTCTTTACCGGGAAATTGACGACACAAATATTGTGTGAATGAACATATTATATTTATCATTTTATTTTGAACCTGACCTTTGTGCAGGTTCTTTCAGAAATTCTCCGCTGGCCAAAGAATTGTCTAAACAAGCAGGGAATAATTCTGTGATAGAGGTCGTAACATCTCAGCCTAACAGGTACAACACATTTAAGGTTAAAGCAGAAGCCAGGGAAACGATCGGGAACATGACAATCCACAGGATTCAATTGCCCGAACATAAAAGCGGGATGCTTGATCAGGTGCATTCTTTTAAAACATATTTTTCCCAGGCCCTCGAGATAACTAAGAACCGAAAATATGATCTGGTATTCGCATCTTCATCCAGGTTGTTTACTGCTTATCTGGGGTATGTTATTGCCCGGAAACAGCGCATTCCCTTGTATCTGGATATAAGAGACATCTTCGTGGATACCATGGACGATGTGCTGAAAAACAGGTGGCTTAAAACAGCTGTCATGCCTTTCCTGAAGTTAGTAGAAAGAAGGACTTTTGGGTACGCACATCATATTAACCTGATTTCAGAAGGTTTCAAGCCTTATTTCGCGAAATATTCACAGGCAAGCTTTTCTTATTTCACAAATGGCATCGATGATATATTTCTAAATAATAAGGTCGCAAGAGAGGACGAGGAACCAGAGACAATTAAACAAGATACTCCCAAGAGACCTTTTACGATCACATACGCAGGAAACATTGGAGAGGGGCAAGGTTTGCATAAAATTGTCCCCCAGGCCGCTAAGAGATTAGGAGATAAATATCAGTTCAGGGTTGTAGGTGATGGTGGAGCTAAAGGCTTGCTGGAAGATGAACTTCAACAGTTACAAGTTACGAATGTGGAAATATTGCCACCCGTATCGCGTGAACGTCTTTTAGAGATATACAATGAATCAGATTTTTTGTTTCTGCACCTGAACAACTATGAAGCCTTTAAAAAAGTACTTCCTTCCAAAATATTTGAACTCGCCACATTCGATAAGCCCATCATAGCAGGTGTGGGTGGATATGCAAACCAATTTTTACGAGAAAATGTTTCAAACGTAATTCTGTTTGATCCATGTGATGTGGATGCAATGGTGACACAATTGGAGGACTATAATTATGTAAATGAAGAACGTGGAGAGTTTATGGAGAGATTTAGTCGGAAGAATATCAATAAGAAGATGGCTGAGTCGATATTGCTTACTTTGGAAAAAACAAGAAGATGAAACGCATACTGATTACTGGCATCAATGGCTTTGTCGGTACCAACTTTACCCATAACTGGTCAGAGAGCCATACAATATACGGTTTGGATATTTATCAGCCAGATAAGAAGGGGGTGCAGCGCACTTTTGGTTGGGACGAACTGGGGAAGGTGCCTCCTGTGGATGCGATAGTACATCTTGCCGGTAAAGCGCACGACACAAAGAACCAAAGTGAAGCGCAGGCCTATTTTGATATCAATACCGGCCTTACGCAGAAGATATTCGACTATTTCCTGCAATCGGATGCCCGGACATTTATTTTCTTCAGCTCGGTCAAAGCAGCCGCGGACAGTGTGCCGGGTGATGTGCTCACGGAAGAGGTGGTGCCGGCTCCCCTGGGCCCGTATGGGGAATCGAAAATAAGAGCGGAGGAGTACCTGCAAAGCAGGATGGAGTCGGCCCACAGTAAGGGTAAAAGGGTCTTTATTTTAAGGCCCTGTATGATTCACGGTCCGGGCAACAAAGGCAACCTCAACTTGCTCTATAGCGTGGTGAGCAAAGGTATTCCCTGGCCGTTGGGGTTGTATGAGAACCTGCGTTCTTTCTGTTCCATCGACAATATCTCATATGTTGTAGAACAACTGATCATGCAGAAGGATATTGAAAGCGGCATTTATCATGTGGGTGATGACGAGCCAATTTCCACCAACGAACTCATCAAGCTGATCAGCGAGTCTGTCGGGAAGAGAGCGCACATCTGGAGACTGCCGAAGGGTTTCATGAATATGGCTGCTTCGGTAGGAGGAGCTTTAAAGTTACCACTCAACAAGGAGCGGTTACGCAAGCTAACGGAAAACTACGTGGTGAGCAACGCCAAAATTAAACAGGCGTTGGGCATCGACAAGATGCCGGTATCGGCTAAAGAAGGGATGCGTAAAACGCTGGATAGTTTTAGATGATAAAGCGATTCTCTTCTTCCCCATTGAGATAAAATATGGTTTTGTGACTTATACGGTTTAACAGAAAATATTAGGGAGTTAGGCAAGTTAAATATTTCGAATATTTCATATGATTCGAATATTTCGTTTATATTTGTAGACCCAAACCTAAAAAAGATAGTTATGGTAACGACAAATGATATAAAACGGCCTAATAACCGTGAGCGAAAATTAGCACAGGAGTCTTACACTTCTCTTATTTCCTCGATTGAGCAGTTAAAATCGGATCAGGTGGAAATTGAAATTGAAGAAACCAGAGAAAGAATTATTCTTCCTGTAAAAGCATTGAATTTATTAGGCGAAATACTGAAGGCAATGAGTCAGGGTAAGCCTATTTCAATAGTACCTCTTGCAACGGAAGTGACAACACAAAAAGCTTCGGAAATTTTGGGATGTTCAAGGCCCTATCTCGTGAAATTATTGGAGGAGGGGAAAATTGAATACACAAAAGTAGGGAAACATCGTCGGATTAAATATGAGGATTTGATTGACTACAAAAAGAAAATGAAAGAGGAACAAAAGAAACGACTCATTGAGATGATGCATGCAGATGAAGATTTAGGACTTTATGATTCATAGTGTTCGGTTTACGGCAGTTCTGGATACCAATGTGATTTATCCGGTAATTATCAGAGATCTTCTTCTTTGGTTTGCTTATTATGATTTGTATACGCCAAAATGGAGCAATCATATTTTCGATGAATGGAAGGATGTGATGCATAGAAAAGGTGTTTCACAAGATGAATCAGAAAAACGAACACTCAACCTGAACAATGCCTTTCCAGATGCTATGGTGACACATTACGAAACGCTTATTGAGCATCTTGAATTGCCGGATGAAAAAGATAGACATGTATTGGCAGCAGCTATCAAAACGAATGCACATGTAATTGTTTCAAACAATATAAAGGATTTCCCGGAGGATGTTTTGGATAAATATGGCCTGAAAATAAAGACACCAGATGATTTCCTGACGGATATCATTGACTTGAACACTGAAATTGCGATTGAGGCATTCAAAGAGATGGTACTTAACAAAAAAAATCCTGAATTAGATGAATATGAAGTGTTGAACTGTTTAAGAAAAAACGGTCTGAAAGATACTGCAGACTACCTACATGCCCTTCTTTAAAAAATAAATCAGTCGTTTATAATACTTTAGGTGAAAATTCTTCAGATCAAATTATAGTAGAATCTCTGATAAATTCCTAGTGTTTTCATGGAAAATTCAAGTTCAGGAACTAATGCATTGATGATACCTGAGGAAGTCTTTGGAAATGAGTTACTTTGTTATCTATATCCTATCAGGTTTGAATATCAAGAAGTGAAGACTGCTGCAACTAATTGATGTATTTGATGAGAAAACATATTTCGAAATCAGTTCATTTCTTCAAGGGGAAACGGATGTGAATTTCAGAAATAATCTATTACATGGTTTATTCAAACATTTTGAAATTGTGAAATATGGGCCTTATCTCTGGTGGTTGTCACTTAAAATTTATTTTGTCAGTAAATATTTGACTTAAAATTATAATAAGCATGAAGAATAATGAAAAATGGGAATTGTTGTTGGAAGATAAGAGGTTCCGTGAAAAATCTAGTACTATCATTTCAGACGGAAGGAATCCATTTGAAAATGATTATGGGCGATTAATATCAAGTTCTCCCATACGTAGATTACAGGATAAAACTCAAGTTTTTCCTTTAGAACAAAGTGATTATATAAGAACTAGACTGACTCACTCTCTCGAAGTTTCTTATATAGCAAGTTCCCTTGGGCAAAGTATAGAAAATTTTTTAATCAATGAGAAAGAAGATATAGATATAAGAAAACAAGGTTACTTAAGTTCCTTATTAAGAGTGGCTGGTTTAGTTCATGATTTAGGGAACCCTCCTTTTGGACACTTCGGTGAAGAAGCCGTAAAGAAATTTTTCACGGATTATTTCAATGAAAACCAGACGAGCTTAAATGACTTGGAAAAGGCTGATCTGAAATTCTTTGATGGTAATGTTCAAACTTTTCGGATTCTTTCTAAATTATATTATTTTGGTGATCCATACGGATATAATCTCACGTATTCAAGTCTGGCTTCTATCATAAAATATCCTTCAAATTCATTAGAAGGGAATAAAAAACCATACACTGAAATAGCAAAGAAAAAATTTGGTTATTTTGTGACTGAAACAGAGACTTACAAAAAAATAAATGATTGGTTAAAATTAAGCCATAGGAGAAGTCCAGTATCATACTTATTAGAAGCAGCCGATGATATTGCTTATAGCGCAGCCGATATTGAGGATGGGGTGAAATTAGGTATTGTTTCTATCGAAAAGATAAGGGAAATATTTAATGATAATTTGAATGAAAATAAAGATGAAGTCTTAGATGAATTAAATAAAATTGAAAAGGATTTGTCTGGGAGCAAAAATATTGACCCGTCACTAATTGTTCAAAAGTTCAGAATTTCTACACAACGTATCATGATAAAGGAAGTGATAAATTCCTTTAAAGAAAATTATGATGAAATAATGAAGGGTGAAGTGGAAAACGAACTTATTGAAATTTCCAAAGCAAAAGATATTAGAAGTTCATATAAGAAACTTCAGTCAATAGTTTTTAATGATAAATCAGTTCTAAAAAAGGAAATAGCTGGTTGGGAAGCTATATATGGCTTATTGAAAATATTCGTAAATGCATCAAAAAGTGAAAAATTTAAATCTTCTGGGAATACCTATGAGTCAAGATTATACAATATAATTTCTGCAAGTCATAGGAAAGTTTATGAAGATATCGAAAAATATTCTAATCAAGAATTTAAAAAATTACAGCTGGTAGTAGATTTTATAACGGGAATGACAGATAGTTACGCAATAAATCTATTTCAAGAACTAAAAGGTATAAAATTATAATTGTGATAGCCCATAGTGATATAAAGGAATCGTTTCAAATGAAATTTCTAGCTCTTTTTATAAAAGAGCCCATTCTTAAAAAAGTAATATATGATATTTTTCAATATGGCACTGCATATGTAGTAGGTGGTTATTTCAGGGATTTTCTAAACAACAAGGATAGCCGTGACGTAGACATTATAGTTGACATCAAGGATATAAAGCTCATTGATATAATACAAAGAACAGGTTGTAAGTATTATCAAAACAGACATAAAGGAATAAAACTTGATCTCGGTGGTATAACAGTGGATTTATGGAGTTTAGAAAATAATTGGGCCTTCAAAAACGGCTTAGTTAAACTTAATGATAATGATAAATTAAAGAGTATAGCTAAAGGTTGTTTCTTTAACTATGATGCTCTTGTTATTAATTTAAAGGATTACAAATATAACGCAGAGTTTTACCTTGATTTTCAAAATAATGGAATACTTGATATCCTGCAAAAAACGAATCGGTATAAGAACTTAAATCCAACTCCTGAGGCAAATATTGTACGTGCCTTTTATATTAAAGAAAAGTATAATATCAAGTTCTCGGAAAATTTGATTAAATACATTGTGCTAAAAACAATTGCTTTAACGGATAGATATAAAGATGGTTTGTTGAGGATTTTGAATGTAAAAGAAAATTATGAAAAATATCAGGATCTTGATAATGTAAAATTGATAAGAGATATTATTTTCCTTGTAGACGAAAGTAAAAAAACGACCAATAAATTATTTCTTGATTTATAAACAATACATGATAGACACTAAGCTACAATAAGATGTCGGCCAAAGAGTGAATGCGAAAAACGCTAGACAGCTTTAAAAAAAAACATGGGTTTTACAATAACATATTTCATCGTCTTGGTTTTGCTGCTTACTGCAGAACTTTTTTATTTCCGGATAGCAGACCGGTTCAACATCATCGACAAACCGAACGAGCGGAGCTCGCACAACTACATCACCATCCGGGGTGGGGGCATCATCTGGTGGGTGGTGGCATTGCTGTACCTGCTGTTTCATTTCTCAACGTCTTCGCTCTGGTTCTTTGCGGGCATCACGCTAATCGCGGGGGTGAGCTTCTGGGATGATGTGC